>Ga0074044_10000361_pt1 | contig 45227 bp, 46 predicted proteins | sample BogForMeECP23OM1_FD_94443 | JGI IMG/M metagenome (GOLD analysis project Ga0074044, IMG submission 94443) | Bog forest soil microbial communities from Calvert Island, British Columbia, Canada - Bog Forest MetaG ECP23OM1 | ecosystem: Environmental > Terrestrial > Soil > Wetlands ...
CCATTTTAAAGTTCACACTCCACCGCAACCGTCCACTACAAAATTCAACGCTAAAAATCATATGCAAAACGAAAGGCCCCATTTTTCGCTTTTCAACAAATGTCAGCATCACTCCACTGCAACCCCTCTCGCTAAACTGTCAACGCTAAAAATCAAATGCGCATGTAGCGTTGGAACCTGTCAAAACGATGCAACTTTTTCGCTGTTCGGTTGTATCGACAATGTTCAAGATTGACTCGAAGTTGCTTCTGCTGCTCAATAGTGCTTTCGCGATCAGAGGCTACTCCCGGGGGCACAGGTCGCGGGCTTAGGCCCATAGTTGGGCGGCGCGTCGACCCTGCGACCCTCCCTCTCAAAACGACCGTTTTTGGGAGGGGTGCGCCCGAAGGCTGAAATCGCCGCGAAGTACGGTTGAGTTTGGAGAGATAGAGCATGGCCTGCGCGGCATCGCGCAAAGAGGCAGCGATGTGGTATCCCAAATCGACGTCCGCCGAGAACGCATTTTCTGGGGGCCTGAGGCCATTGCGGATTGCGCTCTCTCCCCGAGAGACCCTATCGTGCTTCTATGGGGGCGCATCAGCAGACAGAGACGCAGACCGGACCCTCGGTCTCGGCGGCAGTAGAGGCATTCATCGCGCGCTGGCAGGGCCGAGAGGGGGGGCAAGAGCGAGCAAACTACGCCCTATTCCTGACCGAGCTGTGCGACCTTCTGGGCTTGCCCCACCCGGGCCCAGCGTCCGCAGCACACGACGAGAACGACTACGTCTTCGAGCGCGTGGTCAAGGAGCCGGGTCGCGACGGCTCGGTCGCCTCTCGCCGGATCGACCTCTACAAGAAAGACTGCTTCGTCCTTGAGGCCAAACAGTCACGCCAGAAGGGCGGCCACAAGGAGGTTCATGGCCAAGCCGGCCTGTTCGCGTCGGAGGCTGTTCCGCGCGGCCGCAAGGGGGCCGAGCGCGAGTGGGACGTCCTTATGCTGAACGCTCGACGTCAAGCCGAGGACTACGTCCGGCTCCTGCCGAGCACGCACGAGCCGCCACCCTTCGTCGTCGTATGCGATGTCGGCCACTGCCTGGAGGTCTACGCGAACTTTCGGCGCGACGGGAAGGCGTTCGATCAGTTCCCGGATCGTCAATCCTTCCGCATCTACCTTGACGAACTGCGCCGTCCTGAAACCCGCGAGCGTCTTGCGGCGATTTGGACCGACCCACTGTCCCTCGACCCCGCGAGGAGATCAGCGCGGGTCACTCGCCAGATAGCGGAGCGCCTGGCCATCGTCTCGAAGGCCCTCGAAGCGCAGCGACATCCACCCAAGGAGGTCGCCTTTTTCCTCATGCGCTGCCTGTTCACGATGTTCGCGGAGGACGTTGGGCTTCTGCCCGAGAAGTCGTTCAAGGAGGTACTGGGCCGGTGCGAGCAAGAGCCGACCACCTTTGAAAATGACGTTGGCCAGCTCTGGGAGGCCATGGACGTCGGCGGCTGCACGCTATCCGCAAGAAGGTCGCACGCTTCAACGGCGCGTTCTTCGCGCAGCGCACGGTCCTGCCGCTAGGCCGGGAGGAGATTGGCGAACTCCGCCGGGCCGCCAGCTACGACTGGCGCAACGTCGACCCGTCGATCTTCGGGACCCTCCTGGAGCAAGCCCTGGGCGCTGAGGAACGTCGCCGCCTTGGCGCACACTACACCCCGCGAGCCTATGTCGAGCGCCTCGTGGTGGCGACGATCATCGAGCCCCTACGGGCCGAATGGGCGAAAGTGCTGGCGACAATCGAGCGCAAGAAGGGCGAGATCACGGCTCTCGGCCCCCACGACCCACGCCGTGACAATCTCTACAAGGAGGCGCGCAGCCTCGCCATCGGCTTCCACGGCAAGCTCTGCGCCACCCGCGTGCTCGACCCGGCCTGCGGCACCGGCAACTTCCTGTATGTCGCGCTCGAATTGATGAAGCGGCTCGAAGGCGAAGTCATCGACGCGGTTGAGGCGCTCGGCGGGCAAGAAGAAGTGCGATGGCTCGACCGCCAAAATGTCGATCCGCATCAGTTCCTCGGCATGGAGATCAACCCGCGCGCCGCCGCGATCGCCGAGTTGGTGCTTTGGATAGGCTTCCTGCAATGGCACTTCCGCACCCGCTCCGACCCGCCGCCCGAGCCCATCCTACACGCGTTCAAGAACGTGGGGGTCAAGAACGCTGTACTCGACGCCGACATCGGCATCGCCCGCGATGCAAAGGGCAAGCCGCTAACGCGCCTAGGCGCAGACGGTGTGCCGGTCGAGGTCTACGAGTACGCCAACGCTCGACGCCCGAAGTGGCCGCCAGCCGAATATATAGTCGGCAATCCACCCTTCATCGGCGGCAAGGACCTGCGTGCCCGGCTCGGCGAAGAATACACCGAGGCGTTGTGGACAGCTCATCCGCATATGAACGAAAGCGCCGACTTCGTGATGTATTGGTGGGACCGCGCGGCCGACATTCTGACCCGTAAGGGGACCGTGCTCCGACGCTTCGGGCTGGTGACGACCAACTCCATCAGCCAGGTCCTGCAACGCCGAGTTGTCGAGCGTCACGTCAACGCAAAAGATCCAGTCTCGATCGTTATGGCGATCCCAGACCATCCATGGACAAAGGGGTCGCCTGATGCTGCAGCGGTCCGCATTGCAATGACGGTGGCTGAGGCGGGCGCGAGCGAGGGATTATTGTGCGAGGTGACTCGAGAGACCGGGCTCGACACCGACACGCCAATCATCGATTTTGCCGAACGAAGGGGAAAGATCAATTCGGATTTGACCATAGGGGTGGACATCACGACCGCAGTCGCGTTGGAGGCGAACGAAGGGGTTTGTTCTCCTGGCGTGAAACTTCATGGCGCGGGCTTCATCGTCAGGCCGCAAGCGGCGGCAAATCTTGGTCTCGGCAGGCGTCAAGGTCTTGAGCGCCACATCCGTGAGTATCGCAATGGGCGTGACCTGACTTCACGCCCGCGTGGCGTACGGGTCATTGATCTTTTTGGCCTCGATATAGACGCCGTGCGTACTAGATTTCCTGAGATTTATCAGCATATTAAAATGGAGGTGAAGGAGAAAATTATAGTCAAAAAAGGCAAAGAAGTTAAAGTGGGACTATCCAGATTTAAGGAGCGCCATGGCGAACTTAGATCGTTATATCGTGACGGTTGAGACGATGAAACATCGGGTATTTCAGTTCTTACCGGCGGAAATATTGCCCGACAATATGCTAACAGTAGTTGCGTTAGCCGATGCTTTCCACCTCGGCGTACTTTTGTCCCGCTTTCATGTAGCATGGGCGCTGCACGCGGGCGGCTGGCTCGGGGTCGGGAATGATCCACGATACTCAAAATCTCGTTGCTTTGACCCCTTCCCGTTCCCGTCAGCAACCGATCTCCAGAGGCAGCGCATCAGCTCCATCGCTGAAGACCTTGATGCGCACCGAATGCGCGTTATTGCCGAACATCCGCGTCTGACATTGACCGGCCTCTACAACGTGCTCGAAAAGCTGCGCACCGGCGCAAGCCCGGATGCACTGGACGCCCGAGACCGCCGCATATTCGATGACGGCCTTGTGCTGATCCTTATGGAACTGCACGACCGGCTCGACGCGGCGGTGGCGGACCTGTTCGCCTGCGACGAAGTGCGGTCGGGTTCGCGTCAGTCGATGCCGACCATCACGTCGGACGCCTTGATGACCGCATAGGCCTTCTGGCCCTTGACGAGCTTCAACTGATCGACGGCTTCATTGGTGATCGAGGCCGTCAGCATGGCGCCGCCCACGTCGATCACAACATGCGCCGTGGTCGCGCCTTTGTGGACATCGGCGATCGTTCCGTGAAGTTGATTGCGCGCGCTGATTTTCATGGGATTCCCCATTTTGAAGATTGCGAAGACATCGCCACCGAGTACTATCACAGGATATAACGGCGGGGATAGGCTCCAGGCGCTGAGGCAGGCACGGGCGCCTAGTGAAAGTCAAGCACGGGCGCAACACATGTTGAAGCTTGAAACGCTGGTCGTCGCGATCGCTGTATTCGCATCGTCGGTCGCTGCGCCCGCGCAGGCCGGCCAGACCAATGTCGCCGTCGCCGCGAACTTCACCGAGCCGGCGAAAGAAATCGCCGCCCTGTTCAAGCAGAAGACCGGCAACGAGGCGATCTTGAGCTTCGGCGCCTCGGGCCCGTTCTTCACCCAGATCACCCATGACGCGCCGTTCCAGGTGTTTTTGTCGGCCGACGCGGAGAGGCCCAAGGCCGCTGTCGAGGGGGGCTACGCAGTCAAGGGAAGCGAGTTCACCCATGCGATCGGCAAGCTCGTGCTGTGGAGCAAGGTCATCGATGTGACCAACGGCGGCGAGGCGCTGAAGGCGGGCGCCTTCGCGAAAGTGTCGATCGCCAATCCGGCCGCCGCGCCTTACGGAGCCGCCGCGGTCGAGACGATGAAGGCGCTTGGCGTCTATGACGCTCTGAAGGCGAAGATCGTGCAAGGGAACAGCATCGCGCAGGCTTTCCAGTTCGTCGACACCAGGAACGCCGAAGTGGGCTTCGTCGCCCTTTCGCAGCTCTTCGGCGTCACGGCGGGAACCCGCTGGCTTGTTCCACAAGACCTTTATACCCCAATCCGGCAGGACGCGGTCCTCCTCAAGAAAGGCGAGAACGACGAGGTGGCGAAGGCCTTCCTGGAGTTCCTCAAAGGCCCGGAGGCGCGCGCCATCATCGAGAGATTCGGCTACGGACTCGACTGAGGGACCCTTGGAGGCGTTTGCCCATATCTGGCAGCCGGTCGTTCTCACGATCGAACTCGCGACGATCACGACGCTCTCGCTGCTCGTCGTCGCAACCCCGCTCGCCTGGTGGCTCGCGCGGTCGCGCGCTTGGTGGAAGGAGGCCGTGGCGACGGTCGTGTCACTGCCAATGGTGTTGCCGCCGACCGTGCTCGGCTTCTACCTGTTGATCGCGCTTGGCCCCAGCGGACCTGGGGGGGCGGTCGCGGGCCTGTGGGGCGCGCGCACGCTCGCCTTCACTTTCACTGGCCTCGTCATCGGCTCGATTTTCGCTTCCATGCCGTTCGTCGTTCAGCCGATCCGCAACGCTTTCGCCGCGATGGGCGACCGGCCGCTCGAGGTCGCGGCGACGCTTCGCGCCTCGCCGATGCGCGCGTTCTGGATGGTGGCGCTGCCGCTCGCCAGTCCGGGCCTGCTGACGGGTGCGGTGATGGGCTTCGCCCATACGGTCGGCGAATTCGGGGTGATCCTCATGATCGGCGGCAACATTCCCGGCCGCACGAGAGTGATGTCGACCGCCATCTTCGACTATGTCGAGACGATGCAGTGGCGCGAGGCCAACATCCTCGCCGGCGGCATGGTGGTCTTCGCCTTCGCCGTCATTCTTTCGATGATCCTGATCGAAAAGCGCGTCTCCAGGGCGCGCGCATGACCGCGGAAAACGCGATCCACGCAGAATTCAAAGGAACGATCGGCAAGTTCTCGCTCGACGCCGGCTTCACTTCTCCCGAGAAGGGCGTGACCGCTCTCTTTGGCCCGTCGGGCTGCGGCAAGACGACGGTCTTGCGTTGCATCGCCGGCCTCTTGCGCATGAGCGACGGCGTTTGCGAGATCGACGGCGAGCTGTGGCAGGGCCGGGACGGCACGTTTCTGCCGACGCACAAACGGCCGCTCGGCTACGTGTTCCAGGAAGCGAGCCTGTTCCCGCACCTGTCGGTGCGCCGCAATCTCCTGTTCGGCGCGCCGCGGCGAAGCGACGGCGCATTGCGGCAGACGATCGCCTTCGACGAGGTCGTCGATCTTCTCGGCGTCACGCCGCTGCTCGACCGGTCGCCGCGCAATCTTTCCGGCGGCGAGCGCCAGCGCGTCGCGATCGGCCGCGCGCTTCTGTCGCAGCCGAAGCTCCTGTTGATGGACGAGCCGCTGTCGGCGCTCGACCGCGCGACCAAGAACGAGATTCTGCCGTTCCTCGAGCGGCTGCGTGACCGCCTCTCCCTGCCGGTCGTCTACATCACTCACGACATCGCCGAGGTCGAGCGCCTCGCCGATCAGATCGTGCTGATGGAGAAGGGCCATGTGCTGGCGGCCGGACCGCTCGCCGACCTGCAGAGCGATCCGTCGCTGCCGCTGGCGATGGCACGCGACGCCGCGGTTACGCTGGACGGCATTGTCGAGGCGCATGACGCGCGCTATGGCCTGCTCACGCTCAGCGTGCCGGGCGGCCGTTTCGTCGCGCCCGCGCTGCCCGCGCCGATCGGCGAGCATCGCCGCATCCGTGTGATCGCCGGCGACGTAAGCCTCGCTCGTGAGCCGCCGGGGCCGAGCTCCATCCTCAACATCATTCCCGGGCGCGTCGCGTCCGTTCGGTCCGTCGATTCAAGCGAAATCCTCGCCGTGGTGGCGCTCGGGGCGGGCGGCTCGGGCGCCCGCCTCCTCTCGCGCCTGACGCGCAAATCGTGGGAGCAGCTCGACCTCGCCGAAGGCGTCAATGTCTACGCCCAAGTGAAGGCCGTGGCGCTCGGGCCGGGGCGGGGCGATTTCCTCGAGTGACGGCGCCATTGGACGAGGAGGAGGAAGAGGTCGGATGAAACGGAGGGCGCCCGTCTCGGGCGCCTGTTGGGGGCGGCGACAAGCCGCCCCTCCAAGCCGCTACGGGAGCACAAGGGCGGGTATGTCCCGCGTGCTCTGCCGCATTTCGATTCACCCGAGGTCGTGCGCGCGCCGCCGCGCGCCGCGCTCATGATTTGGAGGGTGCGCGTCCCGCGCACCCCTTGGAGGCGGCGAGACGCCGCCCCTCCGAGGCGCTTCGGCGACCCCGCAAGGTGCTTCAGGTTATCGCGCCCCGCCGCGGCCGAACCGGTCGAACAGCTGCAACCGCAAGAACCGCATGGCTTTCTCCGACGCTCCGCCTCGCCGGGGCTTCCGGCCGCGCTCCGGATCAGGCCAAGGCCAGTCGAGAGCGTCGCCGCAGCGAAAGCATCCCCGGGAGCGTACGTAGGCCCATGCCATCGGAGCGGCGCGGCGAAAGGCGGAGTCCGCTTCGTCGGACAGAAAATTGGCGATTATCTCGGGGGGCGGCGCGAAAACCTCCGGCATCTTTGAAGACAAGAGCTGGTCGCCCAGAATGTCCCACCGCGAATGGCCGCCCATGACCGGCGACGACAGGCCGTACACCACCTTGGGGATCCGGGCCTCGCGGATCGCGTAACTGCACAAGGCGCAGGGTTCGACGTTGGCGTAGAGCGTGCAGTCGTCGAGGCTCGTGCAGGCGAGCGTCCTCTGCGCTTCCGTCAGCGCAACCGCCTCGGCGTGTCGCGTGACGTCGCGCTCCTGCGACACGCGGTTCGTCGCCTCGACGATCGTGCGTCCCTTTTTCGTGACGATGGCCGCGAAAGGATATCCGCCGTCGCGCGCCGAATGTGCGGCGACGTCGAAGCAGCGCCGCATCATCTGCTCGTCTCTGGCGAGCGTCGTCAGATCGTCCACGTTGTCCTCGCCCGCGAAATCTCCTCGCCATGCCGAGCGGCATGCGAGTCCTGCGACAATCAATTGCTCGCGCGCGAACCTCGCGCCGCCCCCCGGGTAAGCATGACTCTAGTCGCCGGCCGCTCGGATCCGCACCGGGACCGATTTGGCGGCAGGCGTCTTCGATTGCTCGTCGTGGCTCCAAAGCGGGATCAGCGGATTCATCTCCGGGTAATAGGCGCCGACGCATCCGTCCGGCAGCGAGAAGGGCGTGACTTTCAGCCCGCCGACCTGCCGCTCGACGCCGTCTCCGGCGTCGCTGACGAGCGACACGGTCTGGCCTTCGTCCAGTCCCGCTCGCTGCATCTCGTCCGGATTGATCAGAAGCACGTCGCGCGTGCCCTCGATGCCGCGCAACCGGTCGCTGTATCCGTAGATCTTCGTGTTGAACTGGTCGTTGCTGCGCATCGTGATGAGCCGGTAGCGGCCGGGCGCGTCCTCAAACCCCGTGGCCGACAGGTATTCCGGCGTCGTGAACTGCGCCTTGCCGCTCACGGTCTTCCAGACGCGTTCGCGCGCCGAGTTGCCCCGATAGAAGCCGCCCGGAGTCCACATGCGCGCGTTGAAATCGTGGAACTGGCCGGGATAGGTCTCGGCGATCAGATCACGGATCAGCGCGTAATCGGCGACCCACTCGTCCCATCTGGCCTTCGGGTTAGGCGGCAGGGTCGCCTTGGCGATTCCAGCCACGATCGCCGCCTCGGACATCAGGTCCTCGCTCGCCGGATTGCGGCGGCCGATCGAGCCGTAGATGCAGCTGAACGTGTCCTCCATCGTCACCGCCTGCGGCCCCGTCGCCTGCACGTCCTCCTCGGTGCGCCCGCGGCAGGGCAGGAGGTAGGCGGTCTTTCCGTTGATGAGATGGCTCCGGTTGAGCTTGGTGGCGACCTGCACTGTGAGGCGCATGTTCGTCCACGCCGCCTCCATCTTCTCCCGCTCGGGGATCGCGCGGACGAAGTTGCCGCCGAGGCCGACGAAGGCGTTCACCTTCCCGGCCAGGATTCCTTCACAGGCCTCGACCGTGTTCATGCCCTTTTCGCGCGGCGGATCGAAGCCGAACTGCTCGGCGATCTTGTCGAGCGGCGCCAGCTCGGGCTTCTCGGTGATGCCGACGGTCCGCTGGCCCTGGACGTTCGAGTGGCCCCGAACGGGCGAGATTCCGGCGCCCTCGCGGCCGATGTTGCCCTTGAGCAGCAGCAGGTTGACGAACATCGCTATGTTCTCGAACCCGTGCCTGTGCTGGGTGAGGCCCATGCCGTAGATGCCGATGACGCGCTCGGCCTCGACATAGACTTGCGCCGCATCTTCGATCGCATGGCGAGAGAGGCCCGACTGGGCCTCGATCTCCTCCCACGACGTCGCCCGCACCTTGGCCTCGAACGCTTCGAAGCCGCTCGTGTGCTGCTTGATGAACTCGACGTCCAGCACGCGCTTGCCTTCCGATTTCGCGGCGTCGTCGGCCGCGAAGACGTGCTTGCAGAGGCCGAGGAGGACGGCGATGTCGCCGCCGGGACGAACCTGGTGGTACTGGGCGCTGATCCTGGTCTCCTGACCGGTCAGCATCTCCACCAAATTCTGCGGGTTGGTGAAGAACTCGAGCCCCCTCTCCCGCACCGGATTGAAGGTGATGATCGGCACGCCGCGTTTCGCAGCCTCCTCCAGCGGATGCAGGAATCGCGGGCTGTTCGTACCGGGGTTCTGGCCGAAGAAGAACATCCCGTCGCACTTCTCAAGGTCGTCGAACACGACCGTCCCCACGCCCGCGCCGATCACCTTGTTCAGCGCGACCGAGGTGGTCTCGTGGCACATGTTGGAGCTGTCGGGCAGATTGTTGTTGCCGTACATGCGCGCGAGCGAGGCGTAGAGATAGGACGTTTCGAGGCTCGCGTGGCCTGACGCATAGAAAATGACGGACTTCGGATCGAGCGTCTTGAGCTCGGTCCCGATCGCCGCGAACGCCTCGTCCCAGCCGCAGGGGACGTAGCGGTCCGTGCCGGCGTCGTACCGCATGGGATGGGTCAGCCTCCCTTCCTGTTCGAGGTCGTAGTCCTTAAAGCCCTTGAGCTCCGTGACCGTGTGTCTGGCGAAGAACTCCGGCGTGCAGCGGCGGGTCGTCAGCTCCCAGAGGGTCGCCTTGGCGCCGTTCTCGCAGAATTCGAATGGGCGATAGTCGGCGGGCTTCGCCCAGGCGCACGACGTGCACATGAAGCCGTGCGTCTTGTTCTGGCGCGCCAGCGTTTCGATCGCCGCCGGCGTCGGCCATTCCTCGCCGAAGATCCGAGCGATCCCTCTGAGTGACCCCCAGCCGCCCGCCGGTCGGTCGTAATGTACGGCCTGAGCGTTCCCTCCGCGGTTCGCCATGTCAGCCTCCGCTATTCGGGACTGAATGCGAAGCCGGGCGTTTGGTTCCCAACAAGGCGGCGGAAAACAGGCGTCGCGCTATTCGTCGCCGACGTAGATCACGTCGTCGTCGGGCAACGCGGGCGGCAGGCTGAGCCGATGCGGCGGAAAAGACGAGCTGCTCGAGACGGAATTCGACGCGATGAAAGAGCGCTTCAGCAGAGACTGTCGCGACTTTGAGGATACGTGCAACAAGACGCTGGCTCTGCCAGTCTGCGTGTTTTGATGAGGCCGGACCGGCTCCATCCCGTCAAGGCCGGCGCTGTCGCTCCACCTCTTGGCGGCTATGGCCTCGACCGGCTGTCCCCGCCCCGACAGGGGCTTTCCAGGCAGGTAAGGCCGATTAGGAGCATGAGCGCTACCTTCCCGACGAAGGCTTGCGTTCTTGCCGGCAGCCTACCATAGTAGGCAATATAACTACATATGGGGTTAGCCATGGAAGAAGCCATTTCGGCAGCGGATGCCAATCGCAGGTTCTCACTCCTTCTGCGTGGGGTTCGGGAGGGGCATAGCTATGTCGTGACCAGCCACGGAAAGCCCGTCGCGCGGCTCATCCCCGCCGGCAAGCATCACGACGTGTCGACCAGCGCGCGTTCAGCGCTGCTGTCCCGCCTTGAACAGCAGCCCATCATCGATGCCGGACGATGGACGCGCGATGAACTCTACGAGGACGATAGGTGAGGGTTGCGCTCGATACGAACGTGCTGGCCTACGCGGAAGGCATCAATGGTTCAGAGCGGCGCCACGCCGCTCTGGCGCTCATTCGCCGACTGCCGCAAGAGGCAGTCGTTGTTCCGGTGCAGGTTCTCGGCGAGCTTTTCAACGTGCTCGTCCGCAAAGGCGGAAAGTCGCGCAGCGACGCCCGCGAAGCTCTGCTGAGTTGGCGCGATGCGTTCCCGGTTGTTGAGACTTCTCCCGGAGTCATGCTGTTGGCGGCCGATCTCGCGACGGATCACCAACTGGGAATATGGGATGCGGTCGTCCTGTCGGCTGCCTCGCAATTCGGTTGCCGCCTGCTTTTGTCCGAGGACCTTCAGGAAGGATTTACCTGGGCCGGAGTGACGGTGGTCAATCCATTCTCCTCGCCACAGCACGCTCTGCTGCATGCGCTGTTGCGGGAGGATGATGAATGATCAGGGCATCGGGCAGTTTCTTTCCGGAGGAGGCAGGGGATTCGCCGATCGCTCGGTCAAGATCAGGAACTTCTCTGATCTTTCAGTAATTTCTCTGAGCTTGAGGAGAAGGACTAATACCGGTCCTCGCTGATACAGACTCATGGAGGGGATTCCCGAATCGGCTGAAATTTGGTCGACCCGGGGAAGTGTGCGTCATGGTCACCGAGTCTTGGTATAAGCCCGTGCTCGCCGAGGTGCGGGGCTCCCACCCCGCTGAGACGACTAGAGGCGAGAAGAGGCCGGGGCGCTACCTCGAAAGCCGCAGTTGGGTTTCGGGTGATCGAGCGCATAAGCACACGCGCTCGTGCTCGGCAAGGCGCGCCCGTCTGTCAGCAAGGTCCGCGCTTAGGCCAGGCAGCTCTGGCATGCATCGCCATGGGAGCGGGCGGCGGCGTGTGCTGGCCAGCCGTCCGAGGACCGCGCATCGTCGTCCTCGTCGAGTTCGAGGCCGCGCTCCAGAATGTAACGAAGCCCGCTCAGAATCGGCATGTCTGTGTTGCGCGTGGCCTCTCCTACGCCTTGCCAGTCGCTGTTGCTTGCCCGATGGACGAAATGGCGCACGAGGTTAGCGGCAAGCATCCCGCTCGGAAGGTTGCGATTTGCGGCGTCGCGCTCGAAGCGACGCGCGAAGTCGCCGCCTATCGAGGCCAGGGCCGCGCGAGCAATATGCGGATTGGAGCAGGTGGAAACGATCTCACGCACGATCATTCGTTGCCCTCGCTCTCGTAGCTCTCGCCCCGCGACCCTTTATCTGACGAATAAATTTGTCCTTAGCATGGCGTTTACGCCAATTCGCGTCAGGTCCTCCGCCGATGATGCACGTATAATCCCGGACAATCGTCAAGGTTTCGTCACATCGGCTTATGTGCGCTGCAGCATAGTTTACATCTCGACTGATTACTGCCTTCAGCAAAGCTTAATTCGGGTCGAATTATAAATCTTTGACGCGGCTGGGCAAATTGCATCATTTGCCTTCGGTTCCGGCTCTTTTCGGGGAACGGCGCGCGCCGCCGGCGGGCGTGCGCCGGACGTTTGGTCTCTGTTCGCGAATAGGGGCTTCCCAGGCGCGCGCTACACCGCCCTGAGCAGCACGTGCTTTTTGCGGCCGAGCGACAGCTTGACGACGCCCCCGGCCTGCAACGCCTCTCGCGTGATGAGCGCCTTCTCGTCGCTGAGCGCCGCGTCGTTGACGCGCAAGCCGCCGCCGCGGATCTGCCGGCGCGCTTCGCCTGTCGAGGCGACCAGTCCCGCGCGCACGAAGGCGGTGAGCGCGCCTAAGCCCGCGTCGAACTCGGCGCCCGGCACTTCCACCGTCGGCAGGCTCTCGGCCAGCGCGCCTTCCTCAAAAGTCTTGCGCGCCGTCTCCGCCGCCGACTCCGCCGCTTCGCGGCCGTGCAGGAGGGCCGTCGCCTCGTTGGCGAGGACTTTCTTCGCCTCGTTGAGCTCGGCTCCGGACAACGACTCGAGCTGGCGGATTTCGTCGAGCGGCAAGAGGGTGAACAAGCGCAAAAAGCGCGCAACGTCGGCGTCGTCGACGTTGCGCCAGAACTGCCAGTAGTCGTAGGCGCCGAGCATCGTCTCGTCGAGCCAGACCGCCCCTGCGGCGGTCTTGCCCATCTTCGCCCCCGAGGCGGTGGTGATGAGCGGGGAGGTGAGCGCGTAGAACTGCTCGAACCCCATCCTCCGGCCGAGGTCGATTCCGGTGACGATGTTGCCCCACTGGTCCGAGCCGCCCATCTGCAGGGTCACGCCGTAGCGCTTGTAGAGTTCGGTGAAGTCGTAGGCCTGCAAGCACATGTAGTTGAATTCGAGGAAGGTCAGCTCGTGCTCGCGCTCGAGCCGGAGCTTGACCGAGTCCATCGCCAGCATGCGATTGACGGAAAAATGCTGGCCGACCTCGCGCAAAAACTCGATGTAGTTGAGCCTGGCGAGCCAGTCGGCGTTGTCGGGCATGATCGCGTCGGTCTTGCCCTCGCCGAAGCGGATGAAATGGGCGAAGGCCTGGCGGATGCCCGCCTTGTTGGCCTCGATCGCTTCGACGGTCAGCAGTTTTCGGCTCTCGTCCTTGCCCGACGGATCGCCGACCATCGTCGTGCCGCCGCCCATCAGCGCGACCGGCTTGCCGCCCGTCTCCTGCAGCCAGTGCAGCATCATGATCTGCACCAGCGAGCCGACGTGCAGCGAGGGCGCCGTCGCATCGAAGCCGATATAGCCCGCGAGCGAGCCCGACCGCGCCTTGTCGTCGAGCCCTTGCAGATCGGAGCATTGATGGATGTAGCCGCGCTCCTGCATCACGCGCAGGAAATCGGATCGGGGCTCGAAGACTTCGACCACGCCTGATGTCCTTTGGGCAAAACGGTGGGCCGTGCTTTAGGGAAGAGGCAGGCGAAGCGCAACAACGGAACGCCCCGTCACGCCCGGCCGTTGTTAACGTGCGCGGTCGAAGAAGCCGCACAATGACCTTCCATGCTTTGCCCAAGGGCCAATTCCATGCTTCGCCTTACGCGTCTTTTCCTCTGCGTCTCAGTCGCGGCGCTGATCCTTGGCGCTGCGCCAGACGTCGAATTCGCTTTCGTCGCCCCGGCGCACGCGCAGGCGGAGGTCGTGTCTATCGCTTCGATCGCGCCGCCGCCGCTGCCGGCCTATTCCCAGCCGCCTCTTCCCGGCCCGGGATACACCTGGATTCCCGGCGCCTGGGCGTGGGATAGCCAGGGATATTACTGGGTCCCAGGCTATTGGGCGACGCCGCCGGCAACTGATCTCATGTGGACGCCCGGCTATTGGGGTTGGGACAAGACGAACAACGACTACGTCCATCATGCCGGCTACAACGGCGGCCGCGCCGGACCGACCGTGCGGCCGACCCCCGCAGCCCGATCGATCAGCACGTCGCGCACAGGCCGACCGCGGCGACCGGCGCCGTCCAGAACTTCGCTCAGCATCCCGTGGCCACCCGCGGCCCGACAATGAGGCGCAAATTCGCGCCTCGGCCGACGCCGTGAGGGGCGCCGTCGCGTCGAAGCCGTCAGCGCCGAGAAGCGACCACAACCGCGCCTTGCGCAACAACGGAACCCCCCGCCGCGCCCGGTCGTTGCTAACGGGTGGACCCATCCGCGGTCGAAACGAGCCGAACAAGGACCTATTCCATGCTGCGCCAAAGGACTCATTCCATCCTTCGCCCCATGCGTCTTTTCCTCTGCGTCTCGGCCGCGGCGCTCATTCTCGGCGCTGCGCCAGGCGGCAATTTCGCTTTCGTGGCGCCCGCGCACGCGCAGGCGGACGTCGTGTTCACCGCTTCGGTCGCGCCGCCGGCGCTGCCGGTCTATTCCCAGCCGCCGATTCCGGGTCTGGGATACATCTGGATTCCCGGCCACTGGGCCTGGGACGGCCAAGAATACTATTGGGTGCCCGGCTTCTGGGAGCTTCCGCCGGCCGCCGATCTGTTGTGGACGCCCGGCTACTGGGCCTGGAACGATACGGACGACGACTACGTCTATTATTCCGGCTATTGGGCCCCGACGGTCGGCTTTTACGGCGGCATCGACTATGGCTTCGGATACACCGGCGAAGGCTATTATGGCGGCTACTGGCGCGACCACCATTTCTACTACAATCAAGCCGTCAACAATCTCGGGACCGCGCACATCGCGACCGTCTTCAACCGGCCGATTCCCGCCCCGGCGGCGCCGACCCGCGTCAGCTTCAACGGGGGACATGGCGGCGCGACGCTGAGGCCGACCCCCGCTCAGCTCGCGATCCTGCGCGGCCCCCACCAGCCGCCGACGGCCGCGCAGATCCAGCATCGGCAGGCCGCGAGCCGGATCGCTTCGCTGAAATTCGGCGCCAACCACGGCCAGCCGCCGATCCCCGCGGTGCAGCGGGCGAACGAATTCACCGGCGCCCATGTCCCAGCGGCCGCAGCGGCCGCAGGGGCCGCCGGGGTCGCGGGGGCTGCGCTCGCAGCCCATGCTGCGGGTTTCCACAGGCCGCCGGGCATCGCTCACGCTGCGCCGCACTTCGCCCACGCCGCGCCGCATTATGCGATGCGTGCGCCGGCCTTCCACCCGCACGTCGCCTTTCAGCATCCGAATTTCGCCTACCACGCGCCGACGATGCACGCGCCGGCCGTCCATCCGAATTTCGCGTACCACGCGCCCACCTTCCAGGCGCCGGCCTTCCACCAGAACTTCGCCTACCACGCGCCGACCTTCCAGGCGCCGGCATTTCATGCGCCGACCGTGGGCTCGACGGGAGGCATGCACTTTGGCGGCGCCCCCCACTTTGGCGGCGGCGCTTTCGCTGGCGGCGCGCCGCATTTCAGCGGCGGAGGCGTGCACTTCGGCGGCGCGCCGGGTGGCGGACCCAGACGGCCATAGTCAAGCGAACGCCGGCGGCTCCCCGCCGCCGGCTCCCTCGCCGGTTATGGCCCGGCTTGCCCGGATCAACCCGAAACGAACCTCGTCCGACTACGCACGTTGTCATCGCAACGCTTTCAAAATACGCGTTCTTTCCGTGCCGACCGGAACACGGGGGGCGTGGATGGCCGGGACCAGCCCAGCCATGACAAAGCCGCGCCGTGAACACCCTGATAAACCGCGATTCTCCCTGTTATTGACAGAAAACAGGGAGAAACCGACTGCGTGCGACGCGCTTTCGTCGCAAAAACACCTTTTATTACAACATGTTGCATGGGAAATTGCCCGCGCGGGAACAGACCCGTTAACAGGGAGAATAATTCGCCATAACAGGGAGATAATTCGCCGTAACAGGGAGATAACAGGCGGCGAACGCGGCAACCGGCTTGACCGCCGTTGGTGCAATTCTACGCGGGTGCAGCTACTCAACGCAGAAGATTAGCACACAGACATAATGATATGAACCGTTCCCGGGCGGGCGGCGCACCCGATCGCGGCGCGATGGCGGCGACAGCTTGACCCGGATGAGCTAACAGACCCACCGCCGCCCGGCCAAAGAGTCTCAACAGGGTCCTTCCGCCTCATGCCTTCCCGACCCGGCGAAGACGAACTCATCGCGCGCTTCTTCGCGCCGCTCGCTGGTCCTGCCGGCCTCGGGCTTCTGGACGACGCCGCGCTCCTCGAGCCTCCGCCGGGCGACGACCTCGTGCTGACCACCGACGCGCTTGTCGCGGGCGTGCATTTCTTCACCGACGATCCGCCCGGGGCGATCGCGCGCAAGGCGCTTCGGGTGAACCTTTCCGACCTGGCCGCCAAGGGCGCTCGTCCGCTCGGCTTTCTCCTGGCGCTGGCGCTGCCGGGCGATTGGCGCGAGGACTGGCTGAACGCCTTCGCCGCCGGCCTCGGCGCAGACGCGAGCGCCTATGGTTGCCCGCTCGCGGGCGGCGACACCGTCGCGACTCCCGGCCCTCTGACGCTGTCGGTGACGGCGTTCGGCGCGGTGCCGGCGGGACGCATGGCGCGGCGGTCCGGCGTCCGGCCGGGCGACCGGATCTACGTCACCGGCACGATCGGCGACGCGGCGATCGGCCTCGGAATCCGGCTGGGCCGCGGCCCGGAAATCCCGAAGGCGGACAAACAGTTCCTGCTCGACCGATACCTCTTGCCGCAGCCGCGCGTCGCGCTCGCCAAGGCGATTGCAATGCACGCCCACGGCTGCATGGACATCTCCGACGGCTTCGTCGGCGATCTGACCAAAATGCTCGCGCTCTCGGGCGTCACGGCTCGCGTGCCGGTCTATCGGCTGCCGCTGTCGCAGGCCGGGCGAGCCGCCATCGCCGCCAAGCCCGACCTGTTCGTGGTTGCCGCGATCGGCGGCGACGACTATGAACTCCTCGCCGCGATCGCGCCCGATTCAGCGCCCGCTTTCGAGGCCGAGGCCAATGCGGCGGGCATCCCGGTCCACTGCGTCGCAGAGGCGATCGAGGGCTACGATCCGCCGCGCTTTATCGGGCCCGACGGGGGACAGGTGACGTTCCCGCGCGGCTCCTACAGTCACTTTTGAGGGGTCTGAAGGAATCCAATGAAAGACGCCGATCCGATTCAGATGCGCCTGCTTGCGGCCGAGGCCGTGGCCCGGGAGGCGGGAACGCTGGCGCGCCGGCGCTTTCTCGACGCCTCTTTCAAAGTTCGCTTCAAGGGGCCGCAGGATTACCTGACCGAAGTGGACGGCGAGACGGAGGAACTGATTTCCTCTCGTTTGAATGAGGCCTTTCCGCAGGACGGCTTCATCGGCGAGGAGACGGCCGGCCGGCTGGCGGGCGTCGGCGGGGCGACCTGGGTCGTCGATCCGATTGACGGCACGTCGAATTTCGCCCGCGGAGTATCGCACTTCTGCGTCTCGATCGCTTGCGTCGCCGGAGGCAAGGTCGAAGTCGGCGTGATCTACGACCCGATGCGCGACGAGCTCTTCTCGGCCCGGCGCGGGGGCGGGGCGCGGCTCAACGGCGCGGCGATCAAACCGTCGGAGGCGACCGCGCTCGCCAACTCCTCGGTCGAGGTCGGCTGGAACATGCGCGCGGGCGTCGCGAAATATCTCGATCTCGTGCGCCGCATCGCGCTTTGGGGCGCGGCGCCGTTCCGCACCGGCTCGGGCGCGCTCGGCATCGCCTATGTCGCGGCCGGACGGCGCGACGGTTATGTCGAATATCATATCAATGCCTGGGATTGCCTCGCCGCAATCCTGCTTGTTCATGAAGCGGGCGGCTACGTCAGCGATTTTTTGAGCGGGGAGGGGCTCACCAAGGGCAATCCGCTCATCGCCTGCGCCCCGGGCGTCAAGGACGCGCTGATCTCGGCCGCCGCGATCGAGGGGATCACCCTGTGAGCGCTATCGAGCTTGCTTGCGGGCCCGCCCGGGCGACGATCGCCCTCTTGGGCGCCGAGCCGCGAAGCTGGCGGGTCGCGGGCCGCGACCTCCTCTGGCCGGGCGATCCGGCGATCTGGGCCGACATCAGCCCGATCCTCTATCCGGTCGTCGGCTGGACGCGCGACGGCGCACGGGTCGGCGGACGGCAGTACGCGCTCGGCCCGCACGGCTTCGCCCGGTTCGAGGCCTTTGCGGTCGAGACCGCTCGGGCCGACTTCGTAAGGCTCGTCCTCGGCGACAACGAGCGCACGCGCGCCGTCTATCCCTTCGCCTTCGCGTTCGCCGTCGAATACCGGTTGTCGGAGGACGCGCTCGGTATGGCGCTCGAGATCGCCAATTCGGGCGGCCAGCCCGCGCCCTACGCCTGCGGCCTGCATCCTGGTTTCCGCTGGCCGCTCGGGGAGAAAGGCCGCGACGGGGCCCACGTGCGCTTCGAGAAGCCGGAGCGCAGCGAGGTTCCCGCAATCGCTCCCGGCGGCCTCGTCAGCAAGGCGACGAAGCCGCTGCCGCTGAATGGGCGCGACCTGCCGCTCAGCGACGCCCTCTTCGCCAATGACGCGGTGTGCTTCCTCGATTGCGCCAGCCGCTCGCTCGCCTTCCACGACGCCTCGGGCGCGTCGATCGCGATGGAGTTTCCCGACTTCCGGCACGCCGCGCTGTGGACGCGCCCCGGAGCGCCGTTCATCTGTCTCGAGGCCTGGACCGGCTACAGCGACCCGGACGGTTTTGCCGGCGACCTGTTCGACAAGCCGTCGATGTGCGTGCTCGCCCCGGGCGGACGCGTCCGGCACGAGGCGCGCTACGTCTTCCGGGCGGCCTGACCTTCGCAACTTCAAGGGATCGTGCAATGACCAAGGCGTTCGTGCTCGACGGCAAGGCGATTGCCGACGACGTGATCGGCAAGGTCGCGGCCGAGACGCGGGAATTGGCTTTGCGCGGCGTGACGCCGGGCCTTGCGGTCGTGCTGGTCGGCGAAGATCCGGCGAGCCAGTCCTATGTCGCCGGCAAGGGAAGGGCCGCCAAGAGCTGCGGCTTCCACTCGCTGCAGCACACGCTGCCCGCCGCGACGAGCGAAGCCAACTTGCTCGCGCTCATCGAGCGGCTCAACGCCGATCCCGCGATCCACGGCGTCCTGGTGCAACTGCCGTTGCCGAAGCATGTCCGCTCGGCGCGGGTGCTCGAAGCGATCGACCCGAAGAAGGACGTCGACGGCTTCCACCCGATCAACGTCGGCCTGCTGTCGATCGGCGAGATGGACCGCGCGCTCGTGCCCTGCACGCCGGCCGGGGCGATGATCATGCTCGACAAGGCGTGCCAAGCGCTCGGAACGACGCTCGCCGGCAAGGAGGCGGTCGTCGTCGGGCGCTCCAACATCGTCGGCAAGCCGATGGCGCAGCTCCTGCTCGCCCGGCACTGCACGGTGACGATCGCCCATTCGCGCACTCGCGATCTGCCCGGCGTCGCGCGCCGCGGCGACATTCTCGTCGCCGCCGTCGGGCGGCCGGAAATGGTGCGCGGCGCCTGGGTGAAGCCCGGAGCGATCGTCATCGACGTCGGCATCAACCGCGTGGCCGGGCAGGGGTTCGACGCCGCGGGCAAGCCGAAGACGCGCCTCGTCGGCGACGTCGCTTACGCGGAGGCGGCCGAGGTCGCCGGAGGGATCACGCCTGTGCCGGGCGGCGTCGGCAGGATGACCATCGCCATGCTGATGGCGAACACGCTCGAGGCGGCGAAAAGGGCGGCGGGCTAGCCGCGGGCTGCGGGCGACGCAGCGCCATTCCACCGCGGCCGATCATGGCGCAGAGACTGCTTACTTTCTAGGCAAGGGCGGTTCGGGTTTCATGTCGCAGCCGCGACAAATTGCCGGAGGCTGCTTTCTTTCTAGGCAAAGCGCTGAAAATCTGATTGACTTCCTGTTGCAGGCTGCGATGAAGCGAGTATGAGCCCTCCGACGACAGGAACGGCTTCGCGTGAACGGGTGACCACCGACGCGCGACGACATCAAACTTATTCGGCCGTCATGACTGAGAACGCCGACGGCGTCGTCGGCGTCGCCACGGTGTCATCGTCGGCAGCCATCCTTGTCAGTGCGTGGCGCCGTTCTTGCTCGGTAAGGTCGAGCGCTCGGAGCAGCTGGTGCGTCCGTGGAGCGCGGCGTCCGAAAGCGAAGATCGCGCGAAAACGAAGATGAGGCTGAATTGAGCGTCTGGGGTCTGTTAGCCGTCTTCGCGTCTGTGACAACTATTCCTATACTGGCGGCGCTCGGCTATTCGGTGGCGGCCGTTCCCCGCCGGCCCGGCGATTATTTCCGACTCAGGGAACTTTCGTCGCAGGAACTCGTTGACGCACCGTCAAGAATCAGGGGTCGACAAGCTACGCTGACGCTGTGCACAAGTTTTTCAGCCTTGCATAAGCCATTGATTTCAGGCGATTTCAGCAAAATTCGCCAAAAGGGTGACAGCTTTTTCCGTCGTTTCAATCTGGAACAATTAAGAGTTTTTGTTAAACATTGGTCTCCACACTTGATTCGACCGGAAGTAGAAACCAGACACGCCGGAGAGCCGACATGAACGTCGAGGCTGCGTATGCATTCGCGCAAACGGGTTCGCTCGGAGGGCCGCGCGCCCCCGCGGGAACCGGCGCGGACATCTTCGGCCTGTTCTCGTCGGCCTACGCCCGCGAGCGCCGTGAGGCGATGAGCCTGAACGATTTTCTCGAAGGCTGCCGCAACAATCCGGGCATGACGGCGACCGCGGCCGAACGCATGATCACGGCGATCGGGGATCCCCTGGTCGTCGACACCTCCAAGGACCCGCGCCTCGGCCGCATCTTCCTCAACCGCACCATCAAGGTCTATCCCTCGATGGCCGGATTCTTCGGCATGGAAGATACGATCCAGCGCGTCGTGAGTTATTTCCAGCACGCCGCGCAGGGACTCGAGGAGCGCAAGCAAATTCTCTATCTCCTCGGGCCTGTCGGCGGCGGCAAGTCGTCGCTCGCCGAGCGCCTCAAGTCGCTGATCGAGACCCAGCCGATTCACGTGCTTGCCGCCGGCGACGAGATCAGCCCGGTGTTCGAATCGCCGCTCGGCCTCTTCCGCCCGGAAACGATGGCCGCGGCGCTCGAGAGCCGCTACGGCATCGCCGCCAGGCGCCTCACCGGCATCTGCTCGCCCTGGGCGGCGAAGCGCCTCGACGCGTTCGACGGCGACCTGTCGCGGTTCTCTGTCGTCAAGCTCTACCCGTCCAAGCTGCGCCAGATCGGCGTCGCCAAGACCGAGCCCGGCGACGAGAACAACCAGGACATCTCCACCCTGGTCGGCAAGGTCGACATCCGCAAGCTCGAGCATTTCTCGCAGCACGATCCGGACGCCTACAGCTACTCGGGCGGCCTCAACCGCACGACCCAGGGGCTCCTGGAATTCGTCGAGATGTTCAAGGCGCCGATCAAGGTCCTGCATCCGCTGTTGACCGCGACCCAGGAAGGCAATTACGCCGGCACCGAGAACGTCGGCGCGCTGCCGTTCCAAGGCATCGTGCTCGCCCATTCCAACGAGTCCGAGTGGGAGCAGTTCAAGAACAACAGGAACAACGAGGCGTTCCTCGACCGCATCTGCGTGGTCAAGGTGCCGTACTGCCTGCGGGTGACCGAGGAGGCGATGATCTACGCCAAACTCCTCGAGGGCAGCGAGCTGTGCGAGGCGCCCTGCGCGCCGGAAGTGCTCGAGTTCCTTGCGCGCTTTTGCATCCTGACCCGCCTCAAAGAGCATCAGAATTCGCCGCTCTATTCGAAGCTGCGCGTCTACAACGGCGAGAGCCTGAAGGACACCGACCCCAAGGCGAAGTCGGTGCAGGAATATCGCGAGGCCGCGGGCGTCGCGGAGGGGATGACGGGCGTTTCCACCCGCTTCGCCTTCAAGGTGCTGTCCGAGACCTTCAACTTCGACAATGAGGAGATCGCCGCCGACCCCGTGCATCTGATGTACGTGCTCCAGGAGGCGATCAAGCGCGAGCAATATGCGAAGGACGTCGAGGACCGCTATCTCGACTTCATCAAGTCGAACCTCGCGCCGCGCTACGCCGAGTTCATCGGCCGTGAAATCCAGAAGGCCTACATCGAATCCTACAGCGAGTACGGCCAGAACCTGTTCGACCGGTACATCGCTCACGCCGACGCCTGGATCGAGGAGCAGGACTTCAAGGATCCGGACACCGGACAGGTGTTCGACCGGCAGGTGCTCGACGCGGAGCTCTCCAAGACAGAGAAGCCGGCCGGCATCGCCAATCCGAAAGACTTCCGCAACGAGATCGTCAAGTTCGCGTTGCGCTCCCGCGCCGCCCACCAGGGCAAGAACCCCTCGTGGACGGCCTATGAGAAGATCCGCGAAGTGATCGAGAAGCGGATGTTCAGCCAGGTCGAGGACCTGTTGCCGATCATCAGCTTCGGGGCGAAGCAGGACTCGAAGACCGAGAAGCAGCACGCCGACTTCCTCGATCGGATGAAAGCGCGCGGCTACACCGAGCGCCAGGTCCGCCGGCTGGTCGAGTGGTACATGCGGGTCAACAAGGCCGGATAGCATGGCGCAGTTCGTCGACCGCCGTCTCAACCCGCGCGACAAGAGCCTCGGCAATCGCCAGCGCTTTCTTCGTCGCACCCGCGCCGAGGTCAAGCGCGCGGTCGACAAGGCGGTGGCCGAGCGCACCATAGCCGACGCGGGCAAGGGCGGGGCGGTCTCGATTCCGACCGACGGCATCGGCGAGCCGCAATTCCATCTCTCGCGCGACATCGGCGAACGCCAGTACGTTCTGCCCGGCAACAAGGAGTTCGTCGCCGGGGATCGCGTCGACAAGCCCAAAGGTGGAGGCGGGGGCGGATCGGGCCGTGAGGGAGCGGACTCCGGCAGCGGCGAGGACCCGTTCTCCTTCGCGCTCAGCGAAGCCGAATTCCTCGACATCCTGTTCGAGGACCTCGAGCTTCCCGACCTCGTCAAGTCCTCGCTCAAGGACGCCACCGCGCGCGAGTTCCGCCGCGCCGGCTACACCAGCGACGGCGCGACGCCGAACCTCGCCGTGTTGCGCACGATGCGGGTCAGCATGAGCCGCAGGCTCGCGCTGCGTCGACCGAGCCTCGCCGAGCTCGAGCGGCTGGAGGCCGAGCTCGAGGCGCTGCGCGCCAAGTCGGCGACGGAAGCCGCCGACCAATTGCGCATCGGCGAGCTCGACGTCGAGATCGGGCGCATGAAGCGTCGCCAGCGCGCCATTCCGTTCATCGATCCGATCGACGTCCGCTACAATCGCTTCAACCCGGTCGTCGTGCCGCGCGCCAAGGCGGTCATGTTCTGCCTCATGGACGTTTCGGCTTCGATGGGCGAGCGCGAGAAGGATCTCGCCAAGCGCTTCTTCGTCCTGTTGCACCTCTTCCTGAAACGGAAATACGAGCGTGTCGACATCGTCTTCATCCGTCACACCCACGAGGCGGCGGAGGTCGACGAGCAGGAATTCTTCTACGGCCGCGAAACCGGCGGCACCGTGGTGAGCTCCGCGCTGAAGACGATGATCGCGGTGCGGGAGGCGCGCTACCCGATCGCCGACTGGAACGTCTATTGCGCGCAGGCCTCCGACGGCGACAATTCGGCGGGCGATTCGCGCGAGTGCGTCGCGATGCTCGACCGGGCGATCCTGCCGCTGACGCAATACTACGCCTATATCGAGATCGCCGACGAAGACGCGTCGGACGCCCGCGAAAAGGACCTGTGGCGCGCCTACGCCGGGCTCAAGGAGAAAGCCTCCAATTTCGCCATGGCGCGCGTCGCCGGCCGCTCCGACATTTACCCGGTCTTCCGCAAGCTCTTCGCCAAGCAGACGAGACAGGGGGCGGCGCGATGACCGGCGCGACTCTGAGGCCCGATGCGCCATCTGCCGGCGGGCTCCTGTTCGAAGGGGCCGAGTGGGACTTCGCGACGGTGCGGCGCGTCTACGACGCGGTCGAGCAGATCGCGCGCGACGAACTCGGCCTCGACCTCTTTCCCAACCAGATCGAGATCATCTCGGCCGAGCAGATGCTCGACGCCTATTCCTCGGTCGGCATGCCGCTGATGTACGCGCACTGGTCCTACGGCAAGCGCTTCGCCCGCGACGAGGCCCTGTACCGCAAGGGCTATCAGGCGCTCGCCTACGAAATCGTCATCAACTCCAATCCCTGCATCAGCTATTGCATGGAGGAGAACACGATGGCGATGCAGACCCTCGTCATCGCCCACGCCGCGTTCGGCCACAACCACTTCTTCAAGAACAACTATCTCTTCCAGCAGTGGACCGACGCCAGCGGCATCCTCGACTATCTCGACTTCGCCAAGCGCTATGTCGCCTCATGCGAGGAGCGTCACGGCGTCGAAGCCGTCGAGACGACGCTCGACGCCGCGCATGCGCTGATGGGGCAGGGCGTCTTCCGCTATCGCCGCGCCGCCAAGCTGAACCTCGCGGAATACGAGCGGCGGCGGCGCGAAAAGATGGAGCGCGAGGCGCGGGACTACTGCGATCTCTGGCGCACCGTGCCGGGCGGCGCACCCGCGCAGGAGAACGACCTCAGCGAGGACGAGGCGCGCGAGCGCAAGCGACGCCTGCGCCTGCCCGAGGAGAACCTGCTCTACTTCCTGGAGAAGAACAGTCCCACGCTGCGCAGCTGGCAGCGTGAGCTCCTGCGAATCGTGCGCAATCTCGCGCAGTACTTCTATCCGCAGCGCCAGACCAAGCTGATGAACGAGGGCTGTGCGACCTTCGTCCATTACACGATCGTCAACCGGCTCTACGACAAGGGCCTCATCTCGGAGGGCGCGCTTCTCGAAATCCTGCACAGCCACGCCAACGTCGTGGCGCAATTCGATTTTGACGATCCGCGCTATAGCGGCTTCAACCCCTATGCGCTCGGCTTTGCGATGATGCAGGACATCCAGCGCATCTGCCTTGCGCCGACCGACGAGGACCGCGAATGGTTCCCGGACATCGCCGGCCGCCAGGACTGGGCGGCCGTGCTGCGCGACGTCTGGGCCAATTACCGCGACGAATCCTTCGTGCGGCAATTCCTGTCGCCGCGCCTCATGCGCAAGTTCAAGTTGTTCGCGCTCTCCGACAAGGCCTCCGAACCCAGCGTCAGGGTCGAGGCGATCCACGACGCCGAAGGGTACCGCCGCGTGCGCTCGGCGCTCGCCGATAGCTACGACGTCGCGGTGAACGACCTCGACATCCAGGTCGTCGCCGTCGACCTGATGGGCGACCGACCGCTCGTCCTGCACCACACGGTGCGCAACGGCCTCGGCCTCGCCGACGCCGGGCGCGAGGCGACCATGCGCCACATCCGCCGCCTCTGGGGCTACCAGGTGCGGCTCGAGGAGACGCCGGCGAACGCCTGAGGCGCCTCCTGCGCCTTATTTCTCGAGCAGAGTCTTCAGCGTGGCGAGCAGCTCGTCGGAAGAAGCCTGCGTGCCGCGCTGCTGGAAGACGATGTCGCCCTTCCCGTCGAGGAGCGAAATGACCGCCGTGTGGTCGAAGCCGCCGGCGCCGTTCGCGCGGTAGGCGACGTCGAGCGCCGCGGCGAGTTCGCGTACGGCGTCGTCGTCTGCCCCGAGCAGCATCCAACGGCTGAGGTCGAGCCCGTGCCCGTCGGCGTAGAGCCTCAGGCGCTCCGGCGTGTCGGCGACCGAGTCGAAGGTGAAGAACACGAATTTCACCCGGCTCGCAGTCCCCGGCGGCAAGTGCTTGTCGATCCACATCATGTCGGCGACGATGGCGGGACACATGTCCTTACAGTCGGCGTAGCCCATCGCCGCGACGACCGGCTTGCCGCCGAGCGAGGACAGGGCTATGCGGGCGCCGTCCTGGTTCACCCATTTCGAGTCGAGATTGTAGAGCGAGGTCTCCGGCAGCGGCGCGCCCGCGTGCTCTTGCGCGCCCGCCGGCGCAGAGGCCGCAATCAGCGCTAGCGCCACGCCGGCGAGCATCGAGCGAAGTTTCATGACGCGCCCGCCGCGCAACGGAAGCCGACATTGTCGGCGGTATAGTTCGCCTTCAGGCTCGCGCGCATGGAAAAGCGCATGAAGCCCGGATAGTCGGTCGGATCGGTCGCGCCGGCCGCCGCGCCGCCGCAGACGAGCGCGCCGTCCTTGCCGTTGGGATCGCGTGATTCTGCCGCCGTCGCATAGGCGTCGAAATCGAGCGTCCATTCCCAGACGAGCCCGATCAAGTCCCGGACGCCGTAGCCGTTGGCGGAGCCGCTCCCGAGCGCCGGCGGTCGGGCGGGGTTGGGCTCGGCAAACCATTCGAGCGAGCGCTCCCGCACCCCGTCTCGATCGCGCCCGCCGTCGGCGACAGCGTATTCCCATTGCGCGGTCGTCGGCAGGCGCGCGCCCCTTGCGCGGCAATAGGCCTCGGCGGCGAACCAGGAGACATTGGTCACCGGTTCGTTGCGCGCTTCTGCGTCGGCCAGGGCGAGGTCGCCGGACCAGCGCCTGAGATAGCGGTCCTCGGCGAACAAGGGCTTGATCCGAGACCGGCGCCACTCGGGATGCGCCGTCACGAAATCGAGAAACTCGGCGTTGGTCACCGGTTCGACGTCGAGAGAGAAGGCGCCGATCGTCACGACGTTCAGTGGCGCCGGAGCGGACGCGTTCGGCGCCTTCAGGCGCAGGAACGGCGTGTAGCTTCCCGCCGGCAGCAGAACCATGCCGGCCCGACTGGGTTCCGCGCCGAAGGCCGCCGCCGCGCAGACGACGAGCGCCGCCGCGACGAGACTTGCGCGAGCCTGTTGCATCACTGCGTCGCCTTGACGCGGTATGCGTTGACCTCCGCCGGCGTGACCTCGAGGCCCGAATTGCCCCAGGTGTTGTAGACGTAGGTCAGGACGTCGGCGATGTCCTCGTCGGACAGGCTCCAGGCGGGCATCACGCCGTTGAACTCATGGCCGTTGACGGTGAGCTTCGTCTCGAGGCCGCCGGTGACGGTCTTGATGGCGCGGATCTTGTCGCCGTTGAGGTAATCGGACTTCGCCAGGGGCGGGAAGGCGTCGGGCACGCCTTGGCCGTCCGCCTGGTGGCACGCCTGGCAGTTGTTGGCGAACACGCCTGCGCCGCGTTCGACCCGCTCGGCTTTCGTCGCAGCCGCCGGGGCCGGCGCGCCGCCCTGGCCGGCGACGCGGATGCCCGCACCCTCCGGCTGAGAGACGAGATCGCACTGCTTGCCGGAATAGACGAGCTTGTCCGCGGGGCCGGCGACCTTGAGCTGCGCCAGCGCGCCGCGGTTGAACGCGCGTTCGATCGAATGGTCGACGATGATGAAGGTGCCCGGCGCGCTCATCTGGAACTGAACGATCGCCGCCCCGCCAGCCGGGATCGCGGTCGTCTGTACGTTGTGCGTGGGCGTGCTCATGTTGCCTTCCGGCCAGACCGTGTCGAAGATCTGGCCGATGACGTGGAACGAGGAGACGAGGTTCGGCCCGCCGTCGCCGACGAACAGGCGCACCGTTTCGCCGACCTTCGCCGTCAGCGCCTTGTCGCCGACCGTCGAGCCGACCGATCCGTTGAACACGACATATTCCGGCTTCTCGTCGATGACCTTGGACATGCTGAACGGCTGCAGGCCCTGCTCGCCGTTCTTGCCTTCCGTGTAGAAGTCGCCCTGCATCAGGTAATATTCGTGGTCGACCTTCGGCAGGCCCTCCTTCGGCTCGACCAGGATCATGCCGTACATGCCGTTGCCGATGTGCATGGCGACCGGCGCGGTCGCGCAGTGATAGACGAAGAGGCCGGGGTTCAGCGCCTTGAACGAGAAGACCGAGCTGTGGCCGGGCGCCGTCAGCGAGGCCGCCGCGCCGCCGCCCGGGCCGTTGACCGCATGCAGATCGATGTTGTGCGGATTCTTGTTGTCGGGATGATTGTCGAGATGCATCTCGACCTCGTCGCCCTCGCGGATGCGGATGAACTTGCCGGGCACATGGCCGCCGAAGGTCCAGAACGTATAGCGCACGCCGTCGGCGAGCCGCCCTTCGAGTTCCCTCACTTCCAGATGCACGACGACCTTGGTCGCGTGGTCGCGATGGATCGGCGGCGGCACGTTCGGCGCGTCTGCAAGGACCGCGTTCTCCTCGGCGACGATCGGATCGGCAAGGTTCTCCTCGCGGGTGGCGCCGTAGGCTGCGCCGGCGGCGAGCGTCGCCGCAAGCGCTGCGCCGAATCCAAACGACCGCATTTTCATCCTCCCTCTCCACACTTTCGCCGCTGCTCGCGACCCTCATACGCGCTGCGTCCCGACGAGCGCCTTGACCTCTGTTAAGCGGACGCGGAAGGCCGGCGCGCGCTTATGCCGCGGCGGGGTTCGACTGCGCTCGCGCCGCCCGCTCGCGCTCGACGCGCTCCGTCACGTCGCGCGCCACGGCGACCGACCCCAGCGCCTCCCCGTCGGCCGCGACCAGAGCGAAGGTCATTTCCACATAGAGCTTGCGCCCGCTCTTGTGCTGCCCGCGGGTCAGGGTCGGACGGCCCTGAAGTTTGAGCGCGACGTTCTTCATCGCCGCGTCGAAGCCGCGCCAGTGCGCGGCGCGCAGATGTTCCGGGATGATGAGTTCGACGGACTGGCCGAGCGCTTCGTCGGCAGGAAAGCCGAACAGCGCCGCCGCCGAGCGGTTCCAGCGCCGGATCGTTCCCGAGCGGTCGGCGAAAATGACGGCGTCCGCAGCCTGGTCGAGAATCTGTTCGGCGAGGTTCGAAGGTTCGTCCAACTTGCCGCCTCCCCTCAGGCCGGCCCGCCGCGGCGGACCAGCATCGGCCCATAGACGAAGAGAAATGCGGCGAAAGCGAGAAGCCACGCGGCCGCGGCGACGTGCATCAGCGGCAAAGCGAAGTCGGGCAGGAACGCCATGGCGATGCGCGCGAGGAGCGCGGCGGAGACGCACAGATAGGCGAAAAGCGTTCCCTTCGATGCGACGAGCGCGCGCCCGCTATGTCCCAGCGTCGCGCGAGTCATCATCGCGAGCGTCATCACGCCGATCGCTCCCATGGCCCACACATGCACACCGACCGCGTAAGGAATTTGCGATGGCCAGAGGGCGTGCGCTCCGACGGCGAGGAAACCGGCGGCCGCAAAGAAGAAGCCGGCGTGCAGCACGAGCACCAATGGGTCCTTGCGCGCGGACAATCCCCGCCAGCGGGAAAGCCTCCAGAGGTTGGCGGCGCCGGCCGCAAGCGTCAGCGCGCCTGTCGCCACGCCTTCGGGCGCGAAAGACCCGACAGCGCCATCACGGCGCCGTCCGGCTTGCCGAAGGGGAGCGGCCGTGGGCCTAAGCCCGCCTTCGCCAGCCAGTTGCCGGTGAAGCTCGGGGTCACGCGGCCTCCAATGAGCAGGATCGGCATGACCATGAGGCCGAGCGCAGCGCGCGTAGAAACCTCGGCGAGGCCCGAGCGGGCGTCCTCGCCATGGAAAGCGACATTGACGAGGGCCAGCGCGAGGACGAGCCCGGCCATTTTCAGGTTGCGCCAGTTGCGTCCGGCGGCGACCTCGCGGGCGACCAGCACGGCGAAGACGATGAGGAACGACGCGTCGATCGCCGCGGCGACCGGCCGGCCAATTGCGCTTGACGCAAAGACCGCGATCCGCCCGGCCGCCCAGAGCGCGGCAAGTGCGGCGAGCGGGACGCCCGCGACCGGCAGGCGGCCGGTCCAGTTCGGGATCGCCGTCAAAAGGAAGCCTGCGACGACGGCGCCGCCGTAGCCGAAGATCATTTCGTGAGCGTGCCAGTCGACCGCCGACAAGGCGGTCGGCAGGACGATCGCGCCGGTGAAGACAGCCGGCCACAACGCCATGCCGACGAGCGCCCAGACGCCCGCGGCGAGAAAGAACGGGCGGAAGCCGCGGCTGAGAATGGCTGCGCCGCGCCACGCCCGTGCGGCGGCCGCTGAACTCCGCGGCGAGGCATGGAAAAGATTCGTCATTGGAAAAATCCGCCGTGGGCGCCGGCCACGGCGCCGAGGATGGTGACGGCTCCGGCCGTCAGCAGCACAATGTGAGCGCGGAAGAGGCGCCGCAGGACGCCCGCCGGATCGCGCGCCGCGAGCGCCGACAGACGCTTGTGCGCGAGCGGCTCGACGACGAAGACGATCAGCATGAACAGCGTCCAGACGAAGACCATCGCGTCCAGCCACCAAAAGGAGGGGGCGGCGAAGAGGCCCCACAGCCCGAGCCGCCAGGTCATCCAGAAGCCCGTCAGGCCGGCCAGCGGAATCGACCACCGCACCTGGGCGGCGAAGCGGCTCTCGATCGCCTCGAACATCGCCCAGCCCGCCTTCGCCTCGCCCTCGGAGCGGGCGAGCGGCAGCGCGACGAGCGTGACGAAAGCGACGCCCCCGATCCAGTGGGCGACGAACAGCACATGCAGTGCGCGGGCAAGTTCGATGTCGTCGATCACTTTGGCTCTTCTGCTCCGATATGCCCCGCGGCTTCGGCAAAATAGTCGCCCGGCGGCCAAACTCCTTGACCGAGGTTAAGTCGAACGCGCGAATAACGCGCTATTCATCGTCCGAGGAAGCGGCCTCGCCGGATCGCAGAGGCTGGCGGCGCCGCTAAGATTTGCAAGGAGGAAGGCCGTGCAGGCGCCCTCGGTGGACAATGACGGCTATCTCGTCGATCCCGACGCGTGGACGGAGGATTTTCCGCGCGCAGACGGCGCGGGCGATGGGCATCGACCTCACCGGGGAACACTGGGACGCGATCCGTTTCAGGCGCAGGTCCTACGAGGAGAATCGGGTTCCGGCCGACGCCCGGTTCGTCATGCGGCACTTGAGCGAGACGCGAGGCGCTTCCTGGAACCGGCTGTTCGAGCTCTTCCCTTACGGCTATCCGGGACAAGCCTGCAAAATCGCCGGCATGCGCCGCCCGCGTGTCTGGAGCACCGGCTGATGCAGACGCGGGCCCCTGTGCGCAAGCCGTTCGATCCTGCTATGCCGATCCCTCGAGGGACGGCATGGCTCTTTCGACCCGGGACTGGGACATCGTCATGCGGGCGCCGCTGTTCAAGGCGATGGGCCCCGCGATTGCGCGCGCCATGACCAGCGATCGCGCGCCGAAAGCCTACGCGCGCGGCGAGCAGCTCTTCGAACAGGGCGATCCGGCCGACGGTTTCTTCTGCATGATCGAGGGCTGGGCCAAGCTCTACCGCCTTCGCGAGGACGGCGAGGAGGTCGTCGTCTCGATCTTCTCCGCCGCCGAGACCTTCGCCGAAGTCGCGATGTTCCTCGGCGGGCGCTATCCGGAGAGCTGCGAGGCGGCTTCGCCGGCGCGCATCCTCAAGATCGACGCGGCGAAGCTGCGCCGCGCCGTACTCGATCAGCCGCAACTGGCGTTCGACATGCTCGCCGCCGCATCCCTCCGGCTAAGGCAATTGGTGGACGAGATCGAACAATTGAAAGCGCGGTCCGCGCCGCAGCGCATCGCCGGTTTCTTCGTCAAGCAGACCGAGACGACCTCGGGGCCGGCGCGCATCGCACTGCCTTACGAGAAGGCGCTGATCGCCAGCCGCCTCGGCATGAAGCCGGAGAGCTTCTCGCGCGCGCTCGGCAAGCTTGGGGAACTCGGAGTTGTCGTCGACCGCGAAAGCGTGATCATCGGCGACATCGCAAAGCTCGCCGCCTTCGCCGACGGCCAAGTCTGAACGGTCAAGTATGCCGCATTTTCGGCCGGCCGACGCTTGTCCGGGTCGCGCGTCCTAGTGCTTGCGCGAGATCGCCAATCAGGTCGCTATCCGCTTCCAGTCCCACCGAAAGCCTCAGCAAGGTGTCGGATATCCCGGCGGCGCGTCTTGCCTCAGCGCCCATTCCTGAATGAGTCATAGTTGCTGGATGGGCCACAAGGCTTTCAACGCCGCCAAGCGACTCAGCGAGGGTGAATACTCGCAGCGATTCGACAAACCGTGCAACAGTCGTAGTGTCGCCCGCAATTTCGAAACTGAGCATCGCGCCGAATCCACGCTGTTGCGCTTTCGCGATTTCGTGGCTTGGGTGGGATGCAAGACCCGGGTAGTGGACGACGGACACAAGCGCGTGGGCGTCAAGAAACGAGGCGATCGCCGCCGCATTCTGCTGTTGACGCTCCATTCTTGGAAAGAGCGTGCGCAAACCCCTCAACGTTTGATAGGAATCGAACGGCGACCCAGTTACTCCTGTGATATTGGCCCACAACGCAAGTTGCGCCGCATCCTCGGATTTCGCCGCGACAACGGCTCCGCCCACCACGTCCGAGTGTCCGTTGAGATATTTGGTGGTTGAATGGATGACGAAATCGGCGCCAAGCGATATTGGCCGCTGGAGCGCGGGCGATAAGAACGTGCTGTCCACCGCGACCGCCGCGCCAAACGCCCTCGCCTTTCGGGCGATGACCGCGATGTCAACGACCCGCAGCAGGGGATTGCTCGGCGTCTCGATCAGTACAAGCTTTGGTCGATTGGCGAGACCGGCATCGAACTCGGCAGCGTTGCCCTGATCCACATATTGAACTTTGAATCGCGCCATTTCGGCTCGAAGATTTAGCAGTCGCGAAGTTCCGCTATAGCAGTCGTGCGGGGCCAGCACACGGTCGCCCGGCCGAAGCCGCGACAGGACCAAATCAACGGCGGCCAGGCCGGACGAGACGATGACGGCCGCCGCGCCCCTTCCAGTTTTGCCAACGTGTCTGCAAGCTGATCTCGCGTCGGATTGCTCGTTCGCGAATACTCGCGCTCCCTCGGTCGCCCGAACCTCTCGAACGTGTAGCTGCTCGCGAGGTAAAGCGGCGGCGCTACGGCTCCGTAACTCGTGTCCCTTCCCATGCCGTTTCCGGCGGCAATAGTCTCAGGTCGCCTGTTCTCTGTCATGCCGCTATCGTCCGAGTTGGAAGAGGCGCCGCCGACTGTTCGATCTTGGGGAACACCAATTCCCCTTGAACGGCTCGGTTCTGGTCGGATTCGTCGAGCGCGCAGCGCTGGCCCGCCCTCGAGCGCTCCGCCAGCGTTTCGAACTGCCGTCCAAGCCACATGACTGTCAGTCTCCTTGTCCGGGTTCGGGTGAGAAATCGCCGTCGAATTTATTCGGCTTGCCGTCAAACTCTTTTGCGCCGGCGGGAGGTTGGCGCTTGATCGCGATATTTGGCCGCGTAATCCGCGTTCAGCTTGAGCCAGCTTTCTAAACCCGGCTCGCTATCCGGAAGGATCGCCTCCGCCGGACGTTCGGGCTCGCATACGCCGCAGTCGATGCATTCGTCGGGATGCTTCCGCATCGGTTGGCCGTGATAGACACCGGTCATCAAGCCACCGAAGACCAGAAGGCGCACATTCTTTGAAGGTGCGGCTCCCAGTCCTTAACCTGGGCGGCAGACACCGGGCCAATCAACTCATCCTCGCGAACCCGGGTATAGAAGGCCCGCACAAGACGATCGATCACAATTTCGTCGATGCCCGTCTTGGCCGTTATGTCAGCGGTCATTTCGGCCCGGCGTTCAGGCGCTCCTCTAGCGGAAAGTCTCATGTCCGACTTTCCAAGCCCTCGGAATCCGTCAATAGCCGCCGCATGCGTCGGACGGAGATAGGGCTGTTGATGAGATCGGCGAGCGAATAGGCGTCCAGAACGTCAAAGAAGGCTTTGAGCGCGTCCTGGAGCGCGCCACGGAGTCTGCAGGCCGGCGCGACGACGCAGGTGTTCGTTGCACGGTCGAAGCACTCGACAAGGTCTAAGCTCTCCTCGGTTGCCCGCACGACGGCGCCGAGATTGATCGCCTCGGCCTGACGCTCCAGGCGTAGCCCCCCTCTCCGACCGCGTAAGCCGCCAACAAACCCCGCCTGAACCAGTGTCTGCGCCACCTTCATCATATGATTGCGAGAGATGTGGTATCGCCGCGCCGCCTCTCCGATTGTATGCTTCGCTTCAGGCTCCATCGCCAGCAGCATCAACAATCGGAGCGCGTAGTCGGTATGGCGGGTCAGACGCATGAGCCAAACTCGATGAGAGACGATTTGATAAGAGGTATCTTCAATACCTCTTATACTCTCGCTCGCCACGATGCAAACATCCCAATGTGTTGCGAAGGACCTCGCCACAAACTATGCGGTGGGAGGATCAAGGAGCCAGTCAGATTTTCAGGAGTCACAGATGGGCCTGAGCTGACCCCGGGGAATCCTGCCCGCACGGTCGGGCAGACCTCTTCGAACTGCCGTCCGCCCGCAAGGCCCGTCCCGAACTGTGCCGATGGAACAGCTGCGTGAGTAAGGAATAACGATGACAGTCGATACTCTCGGGGACGACGATCCGGGTGAATTTGCGTCGCCCGCCTGCTTCATGCACGAAGTCGACCCGAGCTATTCGGGAATTGGGCCCGCCTCGCCCGCCTTTCAGCGACTCGCAATCTTGCGGTGACGGAAGACCGAGCGGGAGCGACTGATCGCCTTGCGTCTCCGGATGTCGGCTATCGATCGAACCCGCTACGCATCCCTTATCGCGGTCCATCTCGACGAGTTGCTCCCAAACCTCACGCGAATCGTCGTCAGCCTGTATTGGCCGTTTCGCGGAGAACCGGATCTCAGGAACTGGGCGGATGCAATTCGCGCGCGCGGCGCCATTTGCGCCCTCCCCGTTGTCGTAGGGAAAAATGCACCGCTGATCTTTCGGTTTTGGGGGCCCGGCGAGCCGTTGGCGCGAGGGGTCTGGAACATTCCGATTCCGGCCGACGGCGCGCAACTCACGCCGGACGTGGTGATTGCGCCGGTGGTGGGCTTTGACCGACAAGGATATCGTCTTGGATACGGCGGCGCCTTCTTCGATCGGACCCCTCTCCGCTCTGTCGAAAAAGCCACGCGCCATCGGCGTCGGCTACAGCCAAGCGGCGATTGCGACGATATATCCGCTTTCACACGACATTCCGATGGACGTGATCGTTACTGAAGAAGCGGTCGTTGAACGACAACTGAAGCGTGACGTTCGCCCTGCGATCGCGCGAGGGAAGGACCTCCCGTATCCTCCGGTAGCCAATGACTCATCGGGTTTGTGTTCGTGATATACCAATGGCGTCTCGATTGCTCATTGGCATATTAGGAATTGTGAGCAAAACGACGAGTGCCCCGCATATATACATGCCCCTCGGCTTCAACCATCGTTTCCGATAGCGCGAGACCGCGCCAATAACTTGCGCTTTGGTTCGGGAACCTTCTCGTCCGGGTTCGCATCTAAGAGGCCGTTGACGGCCGAGCTGTTTGGCATCATGCCGCAAACGGTAAAGACTCGCTTGCATCGCGCTCGCGCTCTTCTGAAATGCGAGATGGAGAAGCACATCGGTCCAATTCTGGGCGACGTCTTTCCCTTTGCCGGGCGCCGCTGCGAGCGCCTCACTGACAGCGTGTTGGCTCGGCTCGGTCTCTCCTGATTCTAGGGAACCTTTCGGCTGCGGTTCCATCCAATGGTTTAGCCGGCGAATTCGAGCCGGCGTAACCTTGGAGGACGAAATGCGATTGAGATTCGCCGCTGCTGCGGCCGCGTCGGCGTTGAGCTGCGCCGTCGCGACAGCCGAAGACGCCAAGCCGAATGACGCCCAGATCGCGCATATCGCCTATACGGCGGGGCAAATCGACATCAAGGCGGCCGAGCTCGCCTTGCAGAAATCCAAGAACAAGGAAGTCCGCGACTTCGCAGAAAACATGGTGCGCGACCATAAGGCGGTCAACGATCAGGCTCTGGCGTTGGTGAAGAAGCTCCATGTCACTCCTCAGGACAATGACACCAGCAAGGCGCTGGTCAAACAGGCGGACGCCAAGGAAGCCGAGCTGAAGCAGCTCAGCGGCGCGGCCTTCGATAAGGCCTACGCGGAGAACGAAGTCGCCTATCACAAGACCGTCAACGGCGCGCTTGAGACCATCCTGATCCCCGACGCGAGCAACCCGGAATTGAGGGACCTTCTGACGACCGGTCTCAAGATATTCCAGGGTCATGAGCAGCATGCCGAACAGGTCGTTCAATCGTTGAAGTAGGGAAAGCCAATGGGTCCGAGACTCTGCGGGCTGAGCCTGTTGGGGGCGATGTCGTGCGGCGCGCCTGCGTTTGCGAGCGACACGGTCCATATCACGATCGACAAGCTCAAATTCGCACCGGCGCAAGTCTCGGCTCATGTCGGCGACACGATCGAGTGGGAGAGCAGCGACTTCGTTACGCATACGGCTACGGCGCGCAACAAGGACTGGGATGTGGTCATCCCCGCGAAGGGGATCGGAAGAGTCGTTCTTCAGCACGCTGGCGATATCGACTATTTCTGCCGCTTCCCTCCTAATATGACGGGCCGGATTTCGGTGACGCCTGAATGAATAGCCGCGCCATCGGGCAGACCATCGCCCGCCCGATTGCACGCCGCACTCTGTGACGATCGCGTCCGGATCGCGGCGTCGAAGTCCATGGCGAGAGAATGCCGCGTCGGAGCGGCGTCGTCACCCGAAGGGCCGGAGCGGAGCGCGGGAGGCGCGGATAGGGCGTCGAAAGACGCCCGTCTTTCGACGGGCTATGGCGCCTTGACGACGACGGGCCGACGTGGCCGTGCCGATGCACGCAGATTCCGGGCGCGCGCTCCCTTCTCCCGTTCGGGAGAAGGGCCAGGGATGAGGGTGGAGGCGGTCGGGGTTGGCGGCGGCGCATCCGGCTCTCCGCGCCGCCTTCTCCCAAACGGGAGAAGGGGTCCCGCGCCTCGCTGCGCCTCGCAATGACGCCCTTGGGCGCCGTTTTCGCCTGAGGCGGGGTTATCCTGCCGGTTTGCGCAATATGTGGTTATTCTGTCAATCAGAAGAAACCCGCCATACCGCCCGTGGTCAATGTCTGGCTGGCGTGCCGGTCGTCGATGCGGCCGGGACCGGATTCTGCCGGATGGGCGCGGGCCCAAGCTCCGTTTTGGCGCTTGCGCGGGAACACCTGTTCCTACCCCTGTTATGGACCTGATAACCCCGAATTATCGACCTGTTATGGACCTGTTATGAGATCTGTTCCGTCCTTGAGCTTTCTCTCTCAAGACACTGAGACGAAACGCCTTCTTTGGCTTAAAAGGCGCGATTCCATTTGTTTTTGCCTGTTAACAGGTAAAATCGCCTGTTAGCAGGCGCCGCCAAAAACGCTCCACGCGTGCGCTCGTGTCGATTTGCCTGTGTTTCGAAACGGCGCGTCGCGTTTCGGAATCGCGCCAAGCGCCCGGGCCGCCGCTCGGCCATGGCGCGGGTCGGGCTCTATCGTCTCAGGCAGATCACTACCGCCTTGGCGTTTTCGTCGCCTTCGCAACTTGCCCCGGCCGTTCCGACGATGCGCAGGCTCCCCGCGCCGTCTTCGCAGTAGGCGCTGAGCATGATTTCGGACGCATCGCACGTCACCTTCGCCCGGCCGACGATGACCCTGAGATCCAGGTCCGATCCACGCGGTCCGGCCGGCCCCGCAAAACCTCGCGGGCCGAGCGGGCCGGGCGGTCCGGCTGGGCCGGGATCGCCCTTCGGTCCCTCCGGCCCGGTCAGACCGCGTGGGCCTTGCGCACCTGCAACGCCGGGTTCGCCTTTGGGCCCTTGCGGTCCGGCTGGCCCTGTCAGACCCAGCGCGCCTTGCAGCCCAGGCTGTCCGGCGACGCCGGTCTCGCCTTTGGGCCCTTTGGGCCCGACTGGTCCTGCGAGACCCCGCGCGCCCTGCGGCCCAATCGGTCCGGCTGGCCCGGGATCGCCCTTGGGCCCCTGCGCCCCGGCAGGGCCGCGGGCTCCGGCCTCGCCTTTGGGGCCTTGAGGGCCGGCCTCTCCGGGAGGTCCTGCATCGCCCTTGGGCCCCTGCGCTCCGGCAAGGCCGTGGGCTTCGGCCTCGCCTTTGAGCCCCTGAGGGCCGGCCTGTCCGGGTGGTCCTGCATCGCCCTTTGGTCCCTGCGGCCCCTGTGGGCCTTGCAGCCCAATCGGTCCGGCGGGGCCAGGATCGCCCTTGGACCCCTGTGCTCCGGCAGGGCCGTTGGCTCCGGCCTCGCCTTTGAGCCCCTTAGGGCCGGCCTCTCCCGGTGGTCCGGCATCGCCCTTCAGTCCCTGCGGCCCCTGTGGGCCTTGCAGCCCAATCGGTCCGACAGGCCCAATCGGTCCTGCAGGGCCTGGATCGCCCTTCAGCCCCTGTGATCCGGCGGGGCCGCGGGCGCCGATCTCGCCTTTGAGGCCCTGACGGCCGACCTCTCCGGCAGGACCTGCGTCTCCCTTCGCGCCCTGCGGCCCTTGCGGTCCGGCGGGCCCGGTCGGCCCCGGATCGCCTTTGGCTCCCTTCGGCCCCGTGAGCCCGATTGGTCCCTGTTCGCCTGGCGGACCCGAGGGCCCGGGCGGCCCTGCGGCGCCCGAATCGCCCTTGGGGCCCGGCGCTCCGACGCCTCCGATGGCGCCCGTATCGCCTTGTGGTCCTTGCGGTCCGACGACTCCGATCGGGCCGGCGTCGCCCTGAGGGCCGGGCGGTCCCGGGGGCCCCGCCGCTCCGGGATCGCTCTTCGGTCCCTGCAGTCCGACGGCGCCCGGCTCGCCTTTCGGACCCTGCGGTCCTTCCGGACCCTGGGCCCCTACGGCGCCCCTTGGTCCTTGTTGGCCGGCCGGCCCGGCCGGGCCCTTAGGTCCCGGCGGCCCAGGAGGCCCGTCGACGCCCTGCGGCCCTGGCGGTCCGGCCTGCCCTGGATCGCCCTTTTGCCCTTGGCTGTTGCAGCCCCCCACGGCCAGAAACGCCGCTATGGCCGCGCCCGCAATCAGCCTGCGCATTCCCCTTCCTCCACAGATGTCGGTTCTTCCCCACGCGACAGGCTGCGCAGCGGACAATGGCTTTGCTTCGCGTTCGGCCCGCCCGGCGCGCTGTCGCCAAACTCGCAGGCGGAAGGCTTGTTTGGCAACTGGCCGCATCGAATTCCGCCGGCCGGGGGGTTCAGCCGCTGGCGCTGAAGAAGGCGGAAGCCGCGCGCATGGCCTCAGCGGCGAAGGGATTTCCTCAACTGCACAGGAGAACGAAGGCGTCCTGCACATTGATCGACGTCAGGCGAATTGAGGCATGTTTTTCCTGCGCGCGACGCCAACGAAAGCAGACGGCGACGCGACGCTAAGCGGGTTCGCAAGTCACTGAAAAATAGAGGGCGCTCCGCTAAGCTAAGCCGGCGCCAAACGCAGAGAAACCGCATCCACCCGTCCAGCGACCGTCTGCCGGGCGCCAAGCGCTTCGGGCTCTCTTCCCGAGCGACGCGAGCTATCCGAGGACCCCCGTCGCCTTGGCGTAATAGAGGAGCGCGATCGTCTTGGCGTCGGCGATGGCGCCGCTCTCGATCATCGCCACCGCCTCGCCGAAGGCGACCTCGATCACCTCGATGTGTTCGTCGTCGTCGACGCCGCCGCCGTCGCCCGAGCGGTCGTTCGCGCCGTACGGGGCGACGAAGCAGGCGATCTTTTCCGTCATGCCGCCGGGGCTCATGTAGGCGTCGAACGCGTGTCGCGGCGCGTCGATCGAGACCCCCGTCTCCTCGAGCGCCTCGCGGACGACGCAAGCCTCGGGCGTGTCGCCGTCGAGCATTCCCGCGCAGACCTCGACCGTCGCAAGCGCGCCGTCCGAGAGGAAGGCGCCGGCTCGGAACTGCTTGACCAGCGTCACGACCGAGCGGGCGGGATCGTACAGCAGCACGGCCGCGGCATTGCCGTGCCGGTAGACCTCGTGAGAGAGGGTGCGCTCCACGCCGTCGTCCTCGACGACGTCGATTTGCGTGCGGGTCAGGTCGAACCGGCCCTTCGCAAGGAGGGTCTCGCCGGTGACGCGCGCCGACTTCACCATGGGCTCCCCTAGTATCCGAACTGCTCGCGCAGGATGCGCTCGTCGAGCGAATGGCCCGGGTCGTGGAGCAGGATCAGCGACGTCGCCCGGTCCATCGCCACCGCGACGCGCGTCACCCTGCGGATTTCGAAATGGTCGGCGACTGCAGCGACCGGGCGTTTGTCGGCCTCGAGAACGTCGATGACGACCCGCGCCGTGTCGGGCAGCAAAGCGCCGCGCCAGCGGCGGGGGCGGAAGGGCGAGAGCGGCGTCAACGCCATGAGCGGCGCTTCGAGCGGCAGGATCGGGCCGTTGGCCGAAAGATTATAGGCGGTCGAACCAGCGGGCGTCGCGACCAGCACGCCGTCGGCGATCAATTCGCTGAGCCGCGTCGCCTCGTCGACCTCGATGCGCAGCTTCGCCGCCTGATAGGTCTGGCGCAGGAGCGACACCTCGTTGATCGCCCGCGCGGTCGTCTCGACCCCGCGGACGTCGCGCGCCCGCATCAGGAGTGGATGGATGATCGAGGGCAAGGCCGCAGCCAGCCGCTCCCGCAGGCCCTGCTCGGAATATTCGTTCATCAGAAAGCCGACCGAACCGCGATTCATGCCATAGATCGGCTTCGGCGCGTCCATCGTGCGGTGGAGGGTCTGCAGCATCAGGCCGTCGCCGCCGAGGGCGACGATGACGTCGGCCTCCTCGGGCGGCGCGTTGCCATAAAGCCCGACCAGCGTCTTCAGCGCCTCGTCGGCTTCCTTCGCGCCGGAGGAGATGAAGGCGATCGTCCGGGTCGGGACTTGGTGTTGCGCGATCGAAATGACTGCCTCCCGCTCCGCGCCTTGCCCGGCGGCCGTCCGGCGCCTCGAGGGGCGATTGTCTTAGCCGAGGCCGGCGTCATGCGAAAGCCGGCGACCGGATCAAATCCGTTCAGGCGTCGGGCAAGGTCCCGGCGGCCTTGCGTGCGGCGCTCAAGCGCGTCGGCAGTGTGATAAGAAATCGGGCGCCGCAATAGAAATCGTCGGCCTTCGCGGGCGCGAGCTCGATCGCGCCGCCGTTGCGGGCGACGAGATCGGCTGCGATGGACAGGCCGAGCCCGGCGCCGATCTCGCTCGTCGACTTGTGGAACGGCTCGAAGATGCGCTCGCTCTGGTCCGCCGGGAACCCGGGGCCCGTGTCGCTGACCTCGATGATGGCGTCGCCGTCGGTGCGGATCGCGGCAAAGCGGATCGCCTTCGGCCGGCCGCCCGCGGCGCCTTTCGCCAGCAGCGCCTGGGCGGCGTTGCGGCTCAGATTCTCCAGCACGCGCAGAATGTGGTCGGGATCGGCATAGACCTCGAAACTGGGCGGGGGCGGGATGTCGACGTGATAGTCGATCGCTTCGGCGTGCTCGGCATGAGCCGACTCCACGACCTGCCGCACGAGTTCGCTTAGATCGAACGGCCGCCGCTCGGGCGGCTGCTCGCGCCCCGCGCCGTAGGTCAGCGTCGCTTGGCAGAACTGGATCGCCCGGTCGAGCGTCGCGAGCAGCCGCGGGGCGAGGCGCTGCGCCAGCGGGTCCGGAATCGCGGCCAGGCGATCGGAAATGAGCTGCGCCGCGGTCAGCATGTTGCGCAGATCGTGGTTGATGCGCGACACCGCCATGCCGAGTTCGGCCAGCCGCTTGCGCTGGGCGAGTTCGAGCGCGAGCGTGCCTTGCATTGCGGCGAGCGCGGTATCGGCGCGGCCGATCTCGTCATGGCGCCCGCTGGGGGCGATAACGCGCGATATGTCCTGGGGACGCTCGCCGAACGCAATGATGTTCGAGGTGAGCCGCCGAACGGGCCGCAGCACCATGTGCCAGAGCGCCGCCCACAGCACGCAGGTGACGACCGCCGCAATCATCAGGAGAATGTTGAGAATCGTGCGCGACACCCGCCACAGCGCCTGCTTGAGCGGGGTCTCGTCGAGCGTGACCGCGATTCTCGCTTCGTCGGGCGACGCTCCATCGGAGACGTGGATTATTGTTCCGGGCTTGGCGAACAGCGTCTCGAACGCCCCGCGGATGCTGTCGAAGAATCCTTCGCTGTCGAGATTGACCGTCTCGACCGAGGCGAGGGACTCGCCACGCTTGCCGCGCTCTGCAAGCACGCGCCATCCGGACGGCGTCGAGACCGCGATCGATTTCACGCCCACGCTTGCAAGGATCTTGTTTGAGAGATCTGCAGGGAGTTCTTCCGCTCCGCCGCCGTCGAAGGCCTCGAAGGCGGTTTGCGCCGACCCAAGCTTGTTGTGAAGCCATGTCTCGCGAAAGGCGGCGAGGCGGGTGGCGTAAAAGAGCCCCATCGCGAGCAGAACGAAGCCGAGGGTGACGAGAAGCACGCGGCCCGCCAGTCCAGGGCCGCGCAGTCGGCGAGATGCGACAGCGGCCGCAGCTGCAGCCGGCAAAAAGGTCTCGGCCGCCGCCCCGGTCTCGTTCGCGCTTTTGCGTTGCGCCGGCAGATCCAGCATCGCGTCCTCGTCACCCTCCGAAATCGTCTTCAATATAGGCTTGAATAATAGCCGCAAAATCCGTTTCCGCACGAAAGCCCAGACTTTTCGCTCGGGCGGGATCGAACGCCCGCGGCCAGCCGGCGACGATGCGCGCGATCGTCTCGTTCGGCTCCCGACGGATCAGACGCGCCGCCTGATCCCCCGCCACCCGCCTCAAGGCCTCGATCTGTTCGCCGACGGTCGCCGACACGCCCGGCAAGTTGAGCGTCCGTCGGCTCCCGAGCAGCGATAGATCCAGCTCGGCGGCGCGCAAGAGGAACTCGACCGCCGAGCGAGGCGAGGCGTGCCAGTGGCGCACGTCGTCGCCGACCGGCAGGATCGCTTCCTTGCCCGCCAGCGGCTCCCGGATGATGCCCGAAAAGAATCCGGAAGCAGCCTTGTTCGGCGCGCCGGGTCGCACGCAGATGGTCGGCAGTCTGAGGCCGATCCCGTCGAAAAAGCCGCGCCTCGAATAGTCGGCCAGCAGCAACTCGCCAATCGCCTTCTGGGTTCCGTAGCTTGTCAGCGGCGCGGGCGCGAACTCGTCGCCGATCACGTCGGGAAACGGCGCTCCGAACACGGCGATCGACGAGGTGAAGACGAGCCGCGGCCGGTAGGCGCCGCCGGACAGCGCGTTTTCGCGCCGGATGGCCTCGAACAAGGCCTGGGTTCCCCCGAGGTTGACCGCGTAGCCCTTGTCGAAGTCCGTTTCCGCCTCTCCCGATACGATCGAGGCGAGCAGGAAGATCACATCGGGCCGACGGCCGGCGAGCCTTGGGGCGACGTAGGAGGCGGCGATGTCAAAGGCTTCGCAGACGACCGGAAACGGCGCGTCGAGAGGGTCGGGCGCGACGATGTCGACAAGATGCGCCCCATCGATCGCTTTCCCGGCCAGCCGGCCGTCGCGCGCCAGTCTTTGCGTGAGCTTGCGACCGATCATCCCAGCCGCGCCGACGATGAGCACGTTCATGGATCATGAGCCTTTCCCGCCGCTCGCGGCCCGGTCGCGTTCGACGTTGAACGCCATGTAGGGCAATTTTTCCGGTCCCGAGAAACCTGACCAAGCGGTCAAGTCGTCTCTCAGAAAAATTCGGTAGGGTTTACGTCGCCTTTTTTTTGCCCTAACGTCCCGCCAGAGGAGCCGAGTACCGTAGACAGAAAAAAGGTTGAATGGATGCGGAAGGTCCTTTATGCAGGTGCGATATTGGCTGGATATACGAGCGCGGTCTCGGCCGGCGAAAAGGGAATTGCTTCATATTACACGAATCCGCATCATAGCGGACTGATCGCAGCGCACAAAACGTTCCCGCTGGGGAGCCAGGTGCGCGTCATCAATCTCGACAACGGCCGCAGCGCCGTCGTGAAGATCGTCGACCGCGGTCCGTTCATCCGCGGGCGGATCATCGACGTCTCGACAGCGGCAGCCGTCGTTCTCGGCTTCCAAGCGTCGGGAACGGCCCATGTGCAGATCGAGAAGATCTCAGGCGAAGGCGGGGGGCTCGCGACTGTCCCTCCCTTGATTTGACAGCGGCGAGCGGCCGCGCCAACAAGACGAGGCGCGGCCGCTCATTTGGGGCCGCCCCCACGCCTCGGCGGCTTGGCCGCCGGAGTATCCGATGTCGGCAAAGCTTCTCGTCTATGGAGCGAACGGCTTTATCGGAGAGCATGTCGCCCGCGCGGCGCGCGCCTTCGGCGTTCCGACGGTCGTCGCCGGGAGGAACGCATGGAAGCTCCGCCCGCTTGCGGCCGAACTGAACGTCGAGGCGCGCCCGTTCGGCCTCGCGGACCCGCGACGCGTCGCGGAGGGGCTCGAGGGAATCGCTGTCCTTTTGAACTGCGCGGGGCCGTTCAAGCACACCGCCGGGCCATTGGCGGACGCCTGCCTCGCGACGGGCGTCCACTATCTCGACATCACCGGCGAGATCCCGGTCTTCGAGGCGTTGCAGTCGAAGGACGCCGAGGCGAAGGCGAAGGGAGTCATGCTGATGCCCGGCGTCGGCTTCGACGTCGTCCCGACCGACTGCCTTGCGCTCCACCTGAAGCGGCGGCTGCCGGAGGCGACGCGATTGCGGCTCGGGATTCAGACCATCGGTCCGGCCGGCCTGCCTCCCGGGACGCAGCGAACCGCGATCGAACTCCTCGACTACGGCGATCGGGTTCGTCGCAACGGCGAACTGATCCGTCCCCGACAGACCTCGACGATCTCGGTCGATTTCGGCGAGGGCAAAGTCGATGTGGCGCTGGTCCCTTTGGGCGACGTGTTCACGGCCTACCACTCGACCGGCATTCCCAACATCGAGGACTACCTCGCTGCGCCGCCCGCGCTGCGGCTCGTCATGGCCGCCGGACGGCTGATCGCTCCATGGGCAAGATGGGCGCCGGTCAGAAATCTGCTTCTCATGAGCATAAGGCCGGGGCCGAGCCCGGAGCTCACGGCGCGCACCAGGACGCACGTCTGGGGCGAAGTCGTCGACGACCAGGGTCGCCGCGCGGCGGCGAGGCTGCACGGACCCGAGGCCGGCGTCGTCTGGACGACCGCGACGGCGCTCGGCGCGGCGCGAAAGGCGCTCGGCGGCCTCGCCCCGGCGGGCTACCAGACGCCGGCCTCGGCCTACGGACCGGACTTCGTGCTGGAGACGGAAGGCGTGACGCGCGAGGACGTCGCCTGACCGGAGACCCCCCATGCGGGCTCCTTTCTGAGAACCCGATGGAGGCGGCGACATCTGGATTCTCCCCTGTTCTGCGCTTGTTCTGCACCTGTTCCGCTCCTGATCGGGTATTACGGTGACAGTGCGCCGGGAGGCCGGCGGGGAGTAGGTGGCGCCAATCCACTGCGGTGAAGGAGTAGCGAACCACACCGGCCCCGAGCCGTGCGTTTTCGGTCGCGAGGCCGGAGACGAAGCGTCGGCAGGGGAATGCGTAGGCCAGCCATTGAGCCGCGAAATTATCA
>Ga0074044_10000362_pt1 | contig 45210 bp, 39 predicted proteins | sample BogForMeECP23OM1_FD_94443 | JGI IMG/M metagenome (GOLD analysis project Ga0074044, IMG submission 94443) | Bog forest soil microbial communities from Calvert Island, British Columbia, Canada - Bog Forest MetaG ECP23OM1 | ecosystem: Environmental > Terrestrial > Soil > Wetlands ...
CTCGAACATCTTGAATTTCAGCTCTCGAAGTTCCGGCTAGGCCAGGACTATCTCCGCATGTTTGGCAAGTCTCTGCTAACCGCGACCCAGCACCACTTGAAAGTGCTGCACAACGCGCTGATTGCTCCAATCTTAAATGAGCTTGAGGGGCACCATCTTATCGTCGTTCCTCATGGAGGACTCCACCGGCTGCCATTTCAATCGTTGTTCGATGGCCAACAATATCTCATCGACAGATTCAGTCTCTCGTATGCCCCCAGTGCAACCATCCACAGCCTTTGCAGCCGGCGTCCAGCAACTACGAATGGCACTGCCTTGGTGATGGGCGTTCCTGATGCCATGGCGCCACTGATTGCCGACGAAGCGAAGTCGGTCGCTGCAATCCTGCCGCGTGCCGAACTGTTGCTGGCTGCCGACGCGACAACGTCGGCATTGCAGCAAAAAGGATCGGCATGCCGTTTCATCCACATCGCCACTCACGGCTATTACCGCCAGGATAACCCGATGTTCTCGGGGATAAAGATGGGCGACTCCATCCTGAGTCTTTATGATCTTTATCGACTCAAACTTCCGGCGGAGTTAATCGTCCTAAGCGGCTGTGCCACCGGTGTCAGCACGGTGGCCGGGGGAGACGAATTGTTGGGGCTCGTCCGCGGCCTTATCTACGCTGGTGCCAGGTCAGCTTTGCTGACTCTTTGGGATGTTCAGGACCGCAGCACGCTGGAATTCATGACTTCTTTTTACAAGTACCTCACCGCCGGTGAGAACAAGGCGGTCGCGCTGCAAAAGGCGATTCAGGTGGTTCGGGAACATGCCCCCCACCCCTATTACTGGGCACCATTCAGCCTCGTGGGTAACCTTTCGTAGTTACCGAAGTATGTTCCATCGTCCTTCTCGTGACTATCTGCCGGTGCGTTTTCGACCCTTATTCCATAGAAGCAATTCACTCCCATGTTCAGGTGGAAGCGATTATGGAACATTTTTCGACACAGAATTGGGCGGATTTTGTCCGGAAGAGTACGGACCGGCCAACCACATCAGAGATGCAACAGCATCTCGATGCGTCATGCCCCTACTGTAGTCAAAGTCTGCATCTATGGAGGTTCGTTATGGAACAGGTAAAGCAGAAACGCCGTATGGAACCGCCCGACTCTTCGCTTCAGGCTGTCAAAACCGGCTTTCGGCTACGGAATGTAGTCGTGTTTCCCTCGGGACGGCTTGATCTCGCGATGCTGCAGTTCGACAGCGATTGCCAACCTCTTGTCGCAGGAGTCCGCAGTGGTCACACGTCGGCGCGCCAGCTTCTTTACAAGTCAGGCACGCTTTGCATCGACATGCGCATGCAGGCGACCCCCGGCTCAGAGTCTTTCGTCTTAGTGGGTCAATTACTCGATTCCATGAATCCCGGCCACGGAATCAGCGGGATTCCTGTAAGTCTCCTGTCGCGTGGAGATACGGTTTCCCGCAAGGAAACGAATCAAGATGGCGAGTTCGATTTCGGCCTTAGGCCGGGCACGGATGTGCAGCTCGTTTTCGGCATCGGACAGAGCAGGACCATCGTCGTTGCCGTTCCCGAAGGCCGGGTAATGTAACTGTTACCTACAAACGCTGGTAACCGAGAAGATCAGTAAAACGTAATCTTGAGGTGGCACACAAGTGGTGTTGAAATTCTGATAGTCAGTTGAACCACAGAAAGTGCCACCGTCGATAGGAGAAGGACCCATGAAGTACTACCGATGGATGCTTCCGTTGATTATACTCGCGGCAACTGTCATTCCTGCCGCGGCACAGCAGCGCATCATCGTTCGCGACAATCTTGGTCTGCCGGGACTCAAGGCCACCTGTTTTCTTTTGAATTGCTCCGTGACTGCGAACCTGGGAGCCCCTAGCAACGACCTTTTTGTGATCACCTCGAATAACCCGGCCACCGATCTGACCGCGCTTCTGACGATTCTCATCGACCAACCAGGCATCGTTGACGCCGAGGTTGATCAGCAGTTGAGTTTGATCGAAGCGACCGCAGGTCCAGTTCCCGAATCACTGCTGGACGAGACCCCGCTTCCTTACTACGGAGCTCCGGTCTGGGATGGTTACGCGACGCAGCCAGCAGCGGTAATCACAAACGTCCAGAAAGCACAGGCTTCTTTTAACGTCAGTGGTGCCGGGATCGTGGCCATGATCGATACTGGTGTGGATACACAGCATCCCGCACTCGTACCGGTTCTCGTCCCGGGATACAACTTTATCAACAACACGCCCAACGGAAGCGAAACGGGGAATCTGAATCAGTCATCGGCCGCGGTGCTGGATGGTGCGGGGCCTGTTTATGTGAATCAGTACAGCGTTGCCGTCCTCAACCAATCGTCGGCTGCCGTGCTTGATCAGGGCGCAGGCTCCGACTTTGGCCATGGGACCATGACCGCCGGCATCGTGCATCTGGTTGCACCGACGGCGCAGATTATGCCGTTGAAGGCTTTCTCGTCCGACGGCACTGGTTATCTTTCCAACATCATTCGTGCGACATACTATGCGGCCGAAAATGGCAGCGCGGTCATCAGCATGAGCTTCAGCTTCAGTGCACCATCAGAAGAAATGGTCAAGGCCATTTACTATGCCAACAAACAGGGCATCATCTGCGTAGCATCGGCCGGAAACAACGGCATGGATCAGGTGGTGTATCCCGCCGGGATTCCCGGAGTGATAGGCGTTGCGTCCACGTCTGACTATGGCACGCGCTCCAGCTTCTCCAACTACGGATCTGACGTCTGGGTCGCGGCGCCCGGAGAGGGCGTGATCTCGACTTACCCGTACGGAACATATTCCGCGGGCTGGGGAACATCGTTCAGCGCACCACTTGTTTCCGGCACAGCGGCTCTGCTGGTTCAGGTTTCGCCAAGTGTAGATCAGCAATCCGCTGCCGCCGCAATCGCTCACGCCGTGCCGCTTTCGGCCACCGGCATGGGTAACGGACAACTCGACGTCTATCAAGCCGTGCAGGCCTGGGTGGAAGCACAGTAATACGTGGAGTTTCAACTTCGCCGAAATGCCTGCTCGGTCCTGCTACTGAGCAGGCATTTTTCCGTTACATGCGGCAGTATAGACCGCCGATGCCGCCTAGAGACGTCTTAGGCGCTTCTTCGCCTGAGAGCATTTTAGGCGGTTTCCCGCCTAAGGCATTCGGGTATCGTTGGTCCCAAAGAACTTCCGCGAACGGCTCGGCACCCTAGAGGTCCTTGGAAACCTTCGTCCTGAACTGACTCGGCGCGCTCTGCTTTTTCATCGGCCCCGTCGCATGTCCCCCCCGACTGGAAAAAAGCGACCGTGCACAAACCGTGCCAAGATGAGCGTGATTCAAACCATTTGGGTTAACTTTGAACGAAAAGCAGATTCCCCAAATTGTTGGAAACAATAGAAATCAAAAAATGGAATGGAATGGTTGGAACGAATCATTCTGCGCCCAAGGCAGGTGCGCTACCAGGCTGCGCTACGCCCCGACTGTACTGCTATCGATTCTAAATTACTTCCACGAAGCGCACCATGTAGCTCCGGACGCCCTCGTCCGGGGTTGCGCGCGAAGCGCGCAATCGGCAGCGTATTGGAACCAAAACGTCTGTGGCGCCTCTAGCGTCCCGCGGAGCTCCCGCTCCACGGGGCGGACGAGGGCGTCCGCCCTACACGAGCAGGGATGGCTTACGCTCGGCCGCGGAACTGGATGATGTGGCGACGGTCGCGTTTCGAGGGGCGGCCAGCGGGCAGCTGTTCGAATTGATGCATGGCCTTGCGCTCGGCCGCGACTTTCATCCGCAGTTCCCGGCTTTCCTCCGTCTCGCGGTAGAGCGTCTGCGCCACCGAAGCGGGGCCGCGCACTTCGCTGAGCAGCAAGACTTCCACCTGAAAGTCACCGCCATCGTTGGTGATGCTGAGCATGTCTCCGATGCGTACCTCCCGCGCCGCCTTGGCGGACTGGCCGTTGGATTTTATTCTGCCGAGTTCGCAGGCGCGTGCGGCAAGCGATCGCGTCTTGAAGAATCTTGCCGCCCACAGCCATTTGTCGATTCGCACCGAGGCCATGGATCTATTCTGCTACAGGTTCGGGATTTTGGGCTCGTCGCCGGCGTGATGTTCTTTCGCCCCGTTGGGGCTGGGCGATCTATCCCATCACGTGACCCAGGGCTTGCGCCCTGGGCTTTATTCTTGATTCTTGGGTCGCTTCGCGGCAACCCGAATCCCCGCCAACGAGGAACGAGGAACGACGAAACGACTAACGACTGGTCAGGAGCTCCAACCACCGGCCCGCCCCAGAGACGGCGGAATGGCGCGGCTTCAGCCGCCAGCCGGGGTATAATTCCTCTCTCGGGTTATGCAGAAGACGCGCTATGCGTTGGTGGCGTACGTGAAAAGTGCGCTTGGGGAGTTCGTCGAGAACCTCAGGCGAGAGCTGCATCCCGAGCTCCCTCATCTGGCCGCGCATCTTACCCTCCTGCCGCCACGGCTGCTGCCGGGCAGCGAAGACTCTGCTTTACAGATACTGGAAAACGTCTGCGGCCGGGAAGATCCCTTCGAAGTCGAACTGGGCAGCGTGGAAACGTTCGTCCCGATCACGCCCACGGTGTACATACGGGCGGACCAGGGGGCGGCGCGCATGTGCGACCTGCACCGCCGGCTGAACGCCGAGGGAACGCTCCTGTTCACCGAAGAGTGGCCCTACATTCCGCACATGACGATCGTCAAGATGAACGGCGAGCAGGCCGCGCAGAATGCCTTTCGTGTGGCCCGGGAGCGCTGGTCCCAGTACCACGGCACCCGGCGTATCCAGTTGGAAAGATTGAGTTTTGTGCGCGAGGACGCGCAGAACTGCTGGGTCGATCTGGCCCCGGTTCGCCTCGGACGCACCCTCGTTTCTCACTAGCCTTTTCGTAACCCGTTCCTGTGTTACTGCGGCCTGCAGTGCATGGCCCTTAGTACATCTCCCTCCCGTGTGTTGAAAAGCCCCCACCGTGGCTGTAGATAAAGAGACGGGGGCAAGCACCCGGCGAGCCCCGTCAGACGCCATATTTGGCGCGTTTCATCTGTGACGCGGTTCCGGGACAGGACGGGAGACGCATGCAGATTGGGGTTTACGGCTCGGGGTATCTGGGAACGGTAATTTCAGCTTGCCTGGCGGATTTTGGTACCCCGGTTTCCTGCTGCCATCCGGACCGCTCGCGCATGGTGGAGATGGCGCAGGGGAACATCCCCTTCTTCGAGAAGAATTTAAAAGAGATCATCCGGCGTAATGTGCGCGCCGGGCGGCTGGCCTACTCGACCGACATTGAATCGTTTGCCCGCAAAACCCAAGTCATTTTTCTGGCCGAAGACAAAGCCGACAACCTGACCGACGTGGCGCTGCGGATTGCGCGCCTGGCGCCGAAGCCGCCGATTCTGACCATCGTGACTCCGGTTCCGGTCGGCACTGCCACCGCACTGGAAAAGAGCATCAGCGACGCGGGGCGGCAGGCGACCATTGTGTCGCAGCCCATGTTCTTCACCGCGGGCTGCGCGGTGGAAGATTTCAACTGGCCTGACCGGCTCATCATGGGAGCCACTTCCAACGAAGCGATTCAGGTGTTGAAGCAGATTTTCCATCCGCTGGTGATGCGCGGCGTGCCGGTGATTGTGACCAACCAGTCGACGGCAGAACTGGTGCGCGAGGCGGCGACGGCTTTTGTGGCTACGAAGATCTCGTTCATCAACGAAGTGGCGGCTTTGTGCGAACGCGTGAACGCCGACGCGGTGAATCTGGCGCTGGCCCTAGGTCTGGATAAGAAGATTGCTCCGCGCTGTTTGCAGCCGGGGGCCGGGATGGGCGGCGTGTTTGCCGAGTCGGACATGGATTCGCTGGTACAACTGGCGCAGGCGAACGGCGTGTCGTTGAAAGTCCTGAGCGCGGCCCGCGATGTGAACCAGTCGCTGGCCGATCGTCTGGTCGACAAGATCGCTTTGGCGCTGAATTCAGTGGAGAACAAGGAAGTCGGGATTCTCGGGCTGTCCTTCAAACCGAATACGAATTCGATTGCGGGATCATCTTCGATCCGGTTGGCTGAGTCGCTGGTCTCGAAGGGCGCGCACGTGCGGGCCTACGATCCGGTAGCAATTCCCGAGGCCAAGATCCAGATCACCGGCGGCGGAGTGCAGTATTGCGATTCCGCTTATGCGGTGGCCGAGGGATCGGATGCCCTCGTCGTGGGAACCGGCTGGCCGGAGTTTCGCGCGCTGGATTTCGACCGCATCAAGCATCTGCTGAAGACTCCGCTGATTGTGGATACGAAGAACCTGCTGGATCCGACCCGGTTGCGGGCTTTGGGATTTGAGTACGTGGGCATCGGGCGCGGATAAGAGTCTCTCGTTAAGAGTCTGTCGTTAAGAATCGCGATCCCCCTCGCAGGCGTTAGCGGGCTTTTGTTTGCGGGGACGGCTCTGGGTTGTGCTCGACTGAACTCGAAGGCAAGAGAACAAGTTGGGAGACCCCTAGGTCCTGGCACTGGACAGTCCAAGCTTCTCGTGAGAGCTTTTTGGCCACCAATTGGTTGATAACGAGAAATGGATTGAATTCGCGATCGCCCCGAGACATGCGAAACAAACCAGGTCCCACTTGTAGTTCCCAACCACTTCGGATCATCGCTAGCGCCAGAGCAGCGGCGAAAAGGCCCGCAGCGCGAGCGGTGCGCTGATCCGGTGAGAGGAGCATGCCTTTGGGGTCACGAATACGAGACCCGATCTCGCGCAGCTTCGGGATCTCATCGGGCAAGGATTCGGCAGTAACTCCTCGCAGAGGTTCTGAATATGCCGAGACGAACTGCTGCCAGCCGGGGATCGTGACTCGGATAGCCACGTCATCCCATGAAACGTACTTCAGGGATCCCGGCCGTATGCCGTCTATGCGGCCTTCCACGAAACTAATTTCAGCGTCTCGCAGGTTCTCAAGCAAACAGCTGGCGTTCCGCGAATCTTGCGGCGCGGAGCCTTCGGGCAGTTTTTGCACAGCTACAATTCGGTCACGGAGAGGCGGGTGAGTGTCGTAGGGTTTCGACTTCTCTTCGCGCAGCCTTCTTTCGAGACTCTTGCTGACCGCGTCGGAAATCTGGGAAGTGGCCATAAAACGGGCGAGGCCATCCCCGATGGCAACAAGGCTGCCCGTGCTTAAAACGGGCTGCACTTCCTGCTTCCAATAGGTGGGCCAGACGGCAGCAGCGCGGTGGAGAGCCTGCAGTCCATCGATGAGATTTTGACGGCCTGCGACAATGCAGGCAAGTTCGTCGGCGCGGTATTCCTGTTTCCTTGAGACGAAGTTGCTGATGCGAAGGAACGAGACAAAGTACCACTTCAACAACGTAGTCACAGCCATGTACATTACGGCCAGAACAGCAATGCGGGCGAGTTGGCGGACCGATCCGATATTTTGGAAGATACGGACAATAGAAGCCTTCGTTCGGTAAACCCAAGGACCGAGGCTGGTATCGCCGCCGTAATAGTGAGCAAATTCGTGGGCCAGCACGGCGCGGAACTGGGGAACAGTCATGGTTGAAAGCAGAGGTAGACCCAATCCCATGATGCGACGGCTGCCAAGTCCCATGAATCCACCGCGGTCGGCGACAAACGCATTGGCGTCGCCGATCAGATAAACGTCACGAGGAACGGGTTCATTGAGAGCCGCGGCGATGCTGTCGATTTCGGCGAAAAGACACGGATGACGGGATCGTTCGAGGAGCAGTCCAGGTGCGGTGAACTCTTCGCGACGTGGGATGAGAGACCAGAGCATGGTGGCCGCAATGACGATGCCAAAGAGCAGTATCGGTACATCCCAGCCGTGTTCCGACTGTGCACGGGAGAAAATGATGTAAGGAAGGTAGACGCTGCCGGCTGCCAGAAGGACGACAAATAGGTAAGAGCCGATCACCATCACGATCGCGAGAATCGCGAAAAACGCCATCGAGGGGCGACGCCGAATCTCTACTCTGGGAAGAGCCATAACTCGAAGGGCTATAGAAACGCGGCATCATATCATGACTGCGCTGCGATTCTGGAGAAGCAGTCTGGACAAATGCTGTTAGCAGCGCTTTCACTCATTGACCTCGTTTGACCACATCGACCTCTGACGGCGTCTTACCGCAGTTGCTATAATCAAGAGCTTGCGGTGGGAATAGCTCAACTGGCAGAGCACCGGACTGTGGCTCCGGCGGTTGCGGGTTCGATTCCCGTTTCCCACCCCATTTTCTGAAATTCATCCATAGCGTTCTTCAAAATCTCTTTGGGCGTAAGGTCCGGAGAGCACAGTCGCGGCCCTGTAGCTCAACTGGATAGAGCATCAGTCTTCGGAACTGAGGGTTGGGGGTTCGAGCCCCTCCGGGGCCGCCATAGCTTTTAAGTATTTCCGCGCGGCGAAAACCATAAACCATAAACCACTAAGGACACTACGGTTCACTAAGGCTTTTCGGGCCTTCCCGCGCGGAGAGCCCCGTGGTGTCGACGGTCTCTCCGGGATAGAATTCCGGTTCGTTGTGAGGGGTTATGAACCGATTCTTCCATTTTCGGCGGTCGTCTGCGCAACTGGGGCCGCTTGAGGAGCGGTTGCTGGGCGCGCTCTGGGATCGCGGAACGGCGACGGTCCGCGAGCTGCTGGAAAACGGTTGCGAGAAGCTGGCCTACACCACGGTGATGACCACCCTCGATCGCCTGTTCAAGAAGGACCTGCTGACCCGGAAGATAGAAGGACGGGCTTTCCGATATCGGCCGCGGTTTACGCGCGAGGAATTGCATCGCGAGGAGGCAGGAGAGGCGTTACGGCAACTGCTGGATTCGAGTCCAGCCGGGACGTTACCGCTTTCCTATCTGGTGGAAATCCTGACCGAACGCGACGCGCAGTTGCTCGACCATCTGGGCGAACTGGTGGAGGCCAAGCGCCGCGAGTTGCGCGCAGGCACCGGCCAGAAATACGAGGGGCGCGGATAATGCGCGCGTGGCGCGGTTGATTGCATGAGGTTAGCCGCGAAGCGGCTTAAGAATAAAGCCCACGGCGCCAGCCGTGGGTGCGGAGAGAGCCAGAGGAATCAGCCCCAGCGGGGCGAAAGAAGGCACTCTTTTTGCGTTTCACGGCGATCGCGCTCCCCGGGGTGGTTTTCTTTCGCCGGCTCGTGAATTCCTATGCTAGGTTCCCCACGGCTGGCGCCGTGGGCTTTATTCTTGCGCCGCTCCGCGGCTTGTGCTCGCCTTCGCGGCTGGGCCGACATCGCGTCCATCGACCCGCCTAGAACGTTACGCGGACGCCTAACTGCGCGGCGAACGGGATTCCGACCGTAGTGCCGGGGCCGAAGAAATCTCCCAGGGCCCCCTCGGGGATCTCGAGCTGTTTCAGGCTGGTGACGGGCGCGGTCTGGGAGCAATCTGCAACCGTGCAGACGCTGGTGACATTGGTGATGCCCTGGGCGTTTGGCTGCATCTGCGCCGCCGGAACCGGTAGCTGGACCACGTTGACCGCAAAGTTCGCGCCGGGATTATTGCGGTTGAAAAGATTGAAGAACTCGATGAACGGATCGACTTGCCAGCGCTCTCCTATTTTGAAGGGACGCGTGACCCTCAGATCGGACTGGATGTATGGCGTGCCGCGGAACTCGTCGAGGCTGGTGTACGCTCCGTTCACATAAATGCGGGCCGTGTTGTCGGCGTTCGTAATGGTGATGGGGCGGGCGCTCTCGACCTGATTGACCGTGCTCAACTCGAATCCGCCGGGGATGTGGACGGTGCCAGCCAGCACGAGGCGGTGACGAACGTCTTCGCCGGAGGGTCCGTAGTCGCCGGCTCCGAAGGCGTTCAGGAATCCGGGATTCGGTTGGCTGGGCTGGTTCGGGCAGACGCCGTCGACATAGTCGAAGAGTTCTCCCAGCAGGCATCCCCAGGTTTGCGCTTTCGAAAGCTGGTAGTTGGCCACCAGGTTGAAGCGGTGCATGTTGCCCTGCAGATGCAGCAACAGCCCGTTATAGCTGGAACGGTTGTCCGCCTCGAAGACATTCACATTGCGCACCACGGCTTGCTGATCGGTTGTGTCGGACTCCGGATACAACGGAGTAAACAGGTTCGTGCCGCCCGCGTAGGGGAAAGCTCGGTATCCGTGATTGCCTTGCTCATGAACGTAATCGGCGCTCATGAGCCAATGCTCGTTGAAGGCGTGTTGCACGCCGCCGGTGGTATGAATGGCGTACGGAGTTTTGTAGGGTGAGCCGACCAGATTGCCCGTGGCTGCGGCACCGCCAATCAGGCAGCCTGCGCCGACGAGCGTTCCTCCGGTGAAAGTGCATGGTCCGGTGGCGTAATTCGTGTTGTTCACGCCCTGAAATGCGGTCGCCCATCCATTTTGCGCCAGGTCGTCGTAGTAGATGCCGAAGCCGGCGCGAATCACAGTCTTCCCGCTGCTGCCGGGAGAGTATGCGATGCCGAGGCGAGGCGCGATTTGCTTGCGGTAATCCTGCGGCACGCTCGGCACAACTGGAATCTGCAAGGCCTGCAGTGTCAAATACGCCGGGTTTTCGTCTTGGCTTCTTCCGGAACCGGTGAACAATCCCCAGGTCGTTTGATAGCGCACGCCGTAGTTCAACGTGAGCTGGCGCGAGACCCGCCAGGAGTCTTCGGCGTAGAGTCCAAGACGCTGGACATTCTGCGTAAACGTGCCGTCGCCGGCGGGAGTGTAGGAGCAGGTTGAACCGTCCGAGGGGGTGACGCCGAGACACTGCGGGACGAAAGTTCCGAACGTTCCGGGGTTCTGGACGTAGTAGGTCGGATTATTGACGTACTGGGCCAGCGTCTCCGCGGTCGCCGCGAATGCGCCACTGAGCACTGGTTCGTGAACGAAGTCGACTCCGAACTTGAGCGCATGCGTCCCCACGATGTGACTCAGGTCGTAGCGAAACTGATATTTGTCCTGATTGCGCAGGTCGGGAAAAAGAGTGATGGGAGTCGCGAACTGGTTGTCGCCGAAGGTTTCGAACCCGGAGATGGTCAGAGCAGTGGAACTGAAAGGGAAGGCCAGCGCGAATCCAAGATCGGAGTTCCGAGTCTGCGTGAGATGCAGCAGGCTGGCGTCGAGAACGAGATTGCCCAGCCAGCTGGAACTAAAAGTATAGGTATTGCTGAGCGCCACGTTCCAGTAATTGTTGTGCGTGGTCAGGCCGGTCGAGGGCAACGTGCCCTGTTGCACGAGTGCGTTGTGCGTGAGGTAGCTGTCTTCGGATGCGCGCAGGAACCAGTTCGATTTCGGCGATTGCGCCCAGTCGAAGCGGACCGAAGCAAGATAGTCGCGAAACGGAATTGGCACCGTGGAGGGAACCGGGATCGAAGGCACACCGCTGATCAATCCTTCGGACGCCAGTTGCGCCAGCGCATCAAATTGCGTTGCGCTGGCCGGGCTGTAGGCGATGCTCGCGTCCTCGTGGACGCCCTCGAAAGAAGTAAAGAACCAGACTTTGTCCTTCGCCACGGGGCCGCCGATGGTCCCCACATAATTCTGGCGGGAAAACGGCTGCTTCGGGTTCGGCGCCGGATTCTCAATGGGAAAGCGCGCATTCAGCGCGGCCTGCCGGTCAAAGAGAGCGCCGCTGCCGTGCCAGTCATTGCTGCCGCGCCTGGTGGTGACCACGACCGAACCGGCGGTGGTCCAACCCGTGTCGGCATCTTCGTTGGAGGTGCGCACGGCAAATTCCTGAATGCCGTCGGGCGAAAAATTTTGCAGGAAGCCGCCAATCCAGTCGTCGGAATTTTCCGCTCCATCGACCGACAGCTCGTTGTTCAAGCCTGAGCTTCCACCGGTCGAGACTGCGGTGATGCGTGCTTTCGTGGGATCCGAGGGCTCGACGGGTTCGGTTCCAGGCACGAGATACGCGATGTTGGCGAAACTCCGCGCCGGGAGCGGTAGATTCTCCAGGTCGCGGGTGCCGACTACTCCTCCACGCACCGCGCTCGAGGTGTCGATGGTTTCGGTGGTAATCGAGGAAGAATTTCCCTGCACGTTGACGGTCTGCGAGGCGCCAGCAGGTTTCAGCGTGACCGTGATGTCTCGGACTGTGGCGACGGCGATTGCCACGTCCGCCTGCGCGGGAGCGAATCCTGCGGCGGTAATGGTGACGCGGTAGTTGCCGGGGAGAAGATCATCGAGACGAAACTCGCCGCGGTCTTCGCCGGCGACTTCACGTTGGAGGGACGATCCGGCGAGTCGAGCGACGATTTTCGCGGTGGAGATGCGGGCTCCGGTGGCGTCCTGCACCGTGCCGCGGAGCGAGCCGCGGGGATTTTGCGCCTGAAGTTGAGACAGCAGGATGAGGGCCGATATGGCGGAGAAAAAGATTCCCTTAAGCAAAGGTTCCTCGGCGGCGGTCGAAGATTCGAGGAGCGTAGATTGAGGGTGCTTACTACTACCAGCGATAGTAGTAGTGATTGATTCGCGCAAGCCGCGGAGCGGCGCCAGAATAAAGCCCACGGCGTAAGCCGTGGGTATCGCAGCGTAAGAATTCACGAGCCCCAAGGGACGAAAGAGAACCACCCCGAGAACGCTCGACTCGCGAGAGGCAAGAAAAAGCGCCTTCTTTCGCCCCGTTGGGGCTGGCTCGTCTCCCACTCGCACCCACGGCTTGCGCCGTGGGCTTTATTCTTGCGCCGCTTCGCGGCTGGCACTTCCGGGCTGCGCTCACGTTAGTCCGACCACGGCTTCGGCTTGCGGTCCCAACGATGTTTCTTTAGTTCTGCCAACAGGGATTTGTCCAGCGGACCGGCGTCACTGGCGTCGATGTTCTGGCGGACGTGGTCGTGTTTGCGCATCCCGGCGATCGTCGTGCTCACGGCTGGGTGCGACAGGATGAAGCGCAACGCCATCTCGGGCAGCGTCATTCCCTTGGGGACGATTTTTTTCAGCTCGTCGACGCGCTTGACGGTCTTAGCAAGATTTTCGGGGCCGAAGTAACCCGCGCGCCAGTCGTCTTTCGGAAACTTTGTTTCGAGCGTCAGCTTGCCACCCAGGCTGCCTTCGTCGAGCGGGACCCGGGCGATGACGCCGATGTTGAGTTCCTGGCAAACGGGGAAGAGTTCATCCTCGGGCGCCTGATCGAAGATGTTGTAGATCACCTGCACGGCGTCGACTAGCCCGGTGTGCAGAGCTTTAATTCCGTTCTCGGGCTGCCAGCGGTTGAGGCTGAGGCCGAAGTAGCGGATCCAGCCATCGCGCTTCAGTTTTTCTACGGTCGAGCGGAAGTCGGGTTCGGTGGTCCAACTATCGTCCCAGACGTGAAACTGCAGCAGGTCGATGGTGTCGACGCGCAGCTTTTTGCGGATGAGGTCGGCGTATTTGAAGACATGCTGCGGCGAAAAAACTTCACCGTATTTATATGTGGGCAACGCGGGCCAACGGTCGTTGGCGGGAGGAATCTTCGATGCGGCGTAGAGCCGCTTGCCGGCATTCCGGGACATGATCTCGCCCAGCAGGCCGTCGCTGTTGCCTTCGCCATAGGCCCAGGCGGTGTCGAAGAAATTGCAGCCCTGGTCGATGGCCAGCTGCATGGCGGCTAACGATTCTTTGTCGTCGGAGCCGCTCCAGCCGCTCATCCCCCACAGTCCGTGAGCAATGTCGCTGACTTCGAAACCGGTGCGGCCGAGCTTGCGGTATTTCATGATGGCGTCCTTTTGCGAGTATTCGTTGCGATGAGGTTGACCCACACACTATATCGAAGCCGGCTGGGAGTTCGGGGCGCGGAGGCTAAATTCTTAACCACTGGGGAACACAGAGGAAGCCCGGAAGCCTTACCCTGTGCGCCTCTGTGTCCCCTGTGGTCAAGAATTTCGAGCAACCGGAGCTGAAGCGGTCTACGGCAAGATTTTCCGGGTCATCCACCATTTGCGGGCGGCTATGACCGACCAGATGCCCTCCACCAGGCCAAACGGCCACGCGCCCTGAAGGAAGCCATAGATAGAGCCGAGGACGCAGGAGACGGCGAAGCCCAGCATAAACCAGCGGCTCCTGCTCTCCATCGCGTAGCAGATGACCATCGCCGTTACTGCGAAAAGTCCAAAGGCGGTGAGGCCGTTCATGCGCAGGTCTTCTTCGGGATCTCTGCGTTCCCGATCTCTGCGGGCAGGATATTGCGAACAGGGCGGAATTCGCCCTGGCGGGGCCGTGCTGGTTTTTCGATGGCAGTCATCAGTTTTTTGACTCTCCGTCCGGGGCGCAAAGTGCTTCAATGAGCTTATAGAAAAAAGGCGGAAGGAGTCTCATATGAATCCCGAATATCCCTACGGTCCGAAGCAGACGGAAAAACAGGCGCAGATAATTGCGCCGCCGGCTTCTCGTCTGACCGACGAAAAAATCTCGGACGAGTCGGACAGCGAAACCAATTCCGATAGCGCCCTCAGACCCGCGGGTTTGAGCAATCCTTTCTGGAAGTAATCTCCAGCATTTGAAAAGCGCCGGTGGCCATTTAGGGCTGCCGGCGCTTTTTTTGTTCCAGCAGCGTCTGTGCGGACGTTTTCCCGCACGCGTTTGTGCCGCCGCCGATCACTCGCTGCGTAGGATCGGCAGGCAGAGCGCCGGCCGGATGGCAAAGTCCAGCCCCGACATTTTTTCCAGCGCGGGGTGAAGCTGCGAATCGCGGCAGGGTTCCAGCGTGATAACAAAGGGTAGCGCAGTCTTGTCGAAGCCGGGCTTCTGCAGCACGGAGTCGATGTTCAGGTGGTAAGCCGCCAGAATTTCCGCCAGGCGGGCCACGATCCCCGGCCGATCTCTTACGAAGAATCGCAGATACCACGGCGTTTCGAAATCGCTGCTGATGGTAGCGCCGCTGATCTCAGCCGTAGAGACGTAGCTTGCTGCGTCTCGGCCCACACCGTCCCGGCGTCCGGCGAGATTCTGCGCCACAAACATCAAATCTGAAACAACTGCCACAGCCGTAGGGTCGCCGCCCGCTCCAGCACCGAGAAACGCCATGTCGCCGCCGTACTGGCCGGAGGTGAGCACCAGGTTCAGATTCTTCTGCACGCGTCCGAAGGGCGAAGCGGTCGGCACCAGGCAGGGGCCGACGTCGGCGAACAGCGTGTCTGCCTTCAGGTCAGCGCGCGAAATCTGGCGGATGGTGCAGCCCAGTTCGGCGGCGTAGTCGAAATCGACGGCGTCGATGGCGCGAATCGTGCGGGCGCGAATCGATTCCGGTTCGACCTGGGTATGTAATCCGGCGAGGGCGAGAATCGCCAGCTTGGCGCGGGCGTCGCCGCCGTCGAGATCTTCGGAGGCGTCGGCCTCGGCGTATCCGCGAGCCTGGGCTTCTTCAAGCGCCTCGCTGAAGGGAATGCGGGCGCTCTCGATGCGGCTCAGAATATAGTTGCAGGTGCCGTTCAGAATTCCCGCGATGCCGTGCAAGCGGTCGCCGCTGAGGCCGGTGCGCAGGGCGGGAAGAACGGGCACTCCACCGGCCACCGACGCACCGAACTCGAGCTGGCAGCCACGGCGGGCCGCCAGCTGCAGAAGCGCGGGACCGTGGCGCGCGATGAGTTGCTTATTGGCCGTGACCACCGATTTGCCGGCTTCGAGCGCCGTGCGCACGATTTGCTCGGCAGGATTGAGACCGCCGATCAGCTCGATGACGATCTCGACGTCGGAGTTCAGGACGGCTTGGACATCGTCAGTCCAGATGACATTGTCCGGGACCCACGGCTGTTTTTTTCTTTCCAAATTGCGATTGCAAATGTAGGTGAGCCGCAGCGAGCGGCTGCCACTTTCGCAGAGAATTTTCGCCACCGCGCGGCCGACAGTTCCGAAACCGATCAGGGCGACGCGGCAAGCGGTGCTACTGCTGGATGCTACGGTCGGCGCAGATTTTGAGTTCTTTTTCGGCAATGCCTGGGCTCGCTGAGAAACAGAATTTACTATCATACGTGCGACCTTTGCTTTTGGTGAATTGCAAAAGAGTGCGCTCTCATTCGTGAGGCACCTTTACCAGTCGGATGTTGACCACAAGAATTCGCAATCAGCCTGGGCGATCTAGTAAGGAGATGTTTTTCGGCTATGATCGCTCCCTCCATGAAGACGGGTTGCTGCAGTTCGCGTTGCGCTGGGGTCTTGCTCACATTCGTTTTGCTTCTTGCGAGTGCCTGCAACAGAAAAGAAACACCACAGCCCGATCATCCTCGCCTTACTCCGAATGTGATTCTCCGAGACGTTGGCTTTCATAGCGCCGCTTTAAACCGTGATATGAGATACCGCGTAATTCTGCCGGCTCACGTGCCGCCGGGGCAAAAACTCAGGGTGGTCTACTTGCTACACGGCGGGGGCGGTGGATTTCGGGATTGGTCGAACTATTCCGACGTAGCGCGATTTGCCGAATCGGGTCTCCTTCTGATAATGCCCGAGGGCAACTCATCGTATTACACCAACGCCGTGGATCCGCCTCAGGATCGCTACGAAGATTACATCGTGGGCGACCTGATCTCGGACGCCGAGGGCAGGTTTGGGGTAGCAGCGGGCCGTTCGAACCGCGCGATAGTGGGCGTTTCTATGGGAGGCTTCGGAGCAGTGAAACTGGCGCTGCGCCATCCCGATCTATTTACTTTCGTGGGAGGGATCAGTTCCGCCATCGATGTTCCTCGTCGCGCTTTTTCGGTCAAGCGGCTCGGGCAGTCGCGTCACTATGCCGCCATCTTCGGTCCATCCGGAAGCCAGTCGCGTCGCGACAACGATCCCTTTGCGCTCGTCCGCACCGCGAATCCGGCGTCCGCCCCTTACTTTTTTCTGACTTGCGGAGAGCAAGAAGGTCTATTGCCCGCAAACCGGGAATTCTCTGCTCTGCTCGCACAGCGCCATTTTCGGTACGAGTTTCATACTGTGGCCGGATCGCACGATTGGAACCAGTGGAATGCGTGGCTTCCTGCCGTCTTTCAGAGCCTGACCCAGAATCTCGGACCCGGAAACTGAACCGCTTCAACTTGCTCGGCCCTCCCGTACGGGCGGCGCAGGAAGCGGAATCGGCATCAAAGTTGGTAATATGGTGCCTTCCCTTTTGGGGCGAGATCAGGTCGGCTGCATCGCTGACGATTTCTTTCACCAGCACCTCGGCGCACGAGCGCGAGAGCCGGTACGCGCCTGAGCGGCGCGTCCGCTGGCGGAAAAGACTGCCACGAGGAGTATCCCGCGGTCAGCGCAGCCGAGCCGGTGGAGCTGAGTCAGACGAGCAGAGTCAGAGTAGCAGGGTCAGAGGAGAGTGAATGATTCAAAAGTTCGTGACGGTTCCCGCATGCAGGGCCGTTTCAGTGGTCATGTTTCTGGCAACGGTTCTGGCGGGAGCTAGCCTGGTCTCTGCCCAGCAAACTCCGGCGCAACCGCCACCAAGTGATTCATCGCAGAGTGAACCGCAGAGTGCTCCGGCGCAGCCGGCGCCGAGCCAGCAGATTCCCACCCCGCCGGCGCAGACCTCCCAACCGCAGGCGCAGCAGCAACCCGCGGAGCAATCCAGCGGCCAGGAACCTTCAGACGAAGAGCTCGGCCAGCGGCGCAAGGTCAAGTCACACGACTACAAGAACTGGAACTTTAACGCCGGCGGCGGGGCCAGCCTGACCAACGGCACCACCAAGGATTTTGTGCGTGGCGGCGGAGGCATTGCAGCGGCCGGCGTGGCTCGCAACACCAGCAAATATTTTGGGTTCCGCGTGGATTTTCAGTTCGACGACCTGCCGCTGCGTAATTCCGCGCTGAAGCTGGCGCAGGCTCCGAGCGCGACGAGCTACGTGTTTTCGCTCATGTTCGATCCCATCATCAATATTCCGGTGTCGAAACAGTGGAGCGCATACATTGTTTTTGGTCCTTCGTATTACCATCGCGGCGGAAAACTAGATTCTTCGACGGAAATTCCCGGGTCGGCGTGCAATGGCTTCTGGACCTGGTGGGGCGTGTGCTCTGCGGCAACCGTGCCCCTGTCGGGGAAATTCCTCTCCGCCAGCCAGGATGAATTCGGCTATAACATCGGCGCCGGCGTGGCGCGAAGGATTCGGCCGAACATCGAGATCTACGGCGAGATCCGCTACCTGCACGGAACCCACGGCGGGATTACCACGGACTTGCGGCCGATTACGGTGGGCTTGCGCTGGTGAGGTACTGCGGTGATGAGGTGCGAAGTGGAAGAGCGGCGCTTCAGCGCCTCGCGGGTTGGGGTGGCGCAGCGCTTTAGCGCTGCGATTGTTTGTAGAACAAGAACCTTTTCCCAGCGCTGAAAGCGCTGTGCCATCTCAGCTCAGTGGTCTACTCCGGATTCGTGCGGTAACTCCACAAGTCAGCGGTCTGCTTTTGCAGTTGCACGAAGGATGTCGCGGGCGCGGGCTGCGCCATTGCCGGTAGAGCATTGGCCTCGCGCACGGCCTCTTCGACGATTTCGTGCGAAGGCGCCAGCGAACAGGCCGGGTCCGTCACTGTGGAGTCTCCGGCCAGCAGGAAGGCCTGGCAGCGGCATCCGCCGAAATCTTCCGTGCGGCGATCGCAGCTGCGGCAGGGCTCGGGCATCCAGCCTTCGCCGCGGAAGCGGTTGAAAGACGCTGACTCCTTCCAGATCCATTCCAGCGATTTTTCGCACACGTTCTCGAATGACAGGCCCGGCAAGACTTCCGCTGCGTGGCAGGGAAGCACTCTGCCTGCTGGATTGATGAGCATCAATCTTTGCCCCCAGCCACCCATGCAGGCCTTGGGATACTTCGCATAGTAATCAGGAACGACGGAATCGATGCGCATGCGCCCGGCCAGCCGCTTCTCGGCCTCGGCCACGAGTGCGACCGCCTTTTCGAGCTGCGCGCGCGTCGGCATGAGTGCGGCGCGGTTGGCGAGCGCCCATCCGTAATATTGCGTGTGTGCGATCTCGACCCGCTCGGGATTCAGTTGCTCGATGAAGGCGATCATCTCTTCGAGATGATCGAGATTCTGCCGGTGCACGACCAGGTTCACGGTGAAGGCAATTTTTTGTCGGCGGATGGCACGGGAAAGCTCGATCTTGTGGGCGTGCGCCTTCGCGCCCGCGATCCAGTTGGCGGCTTGTTCCCGCGAATCCTGAAAACTGATCTGGATGTGGTCGAGTCCGGCATCGACCAGGGACTGCAACCGCGATTCGTTGAGACCGATTCCCGATGTGATGAGGTTGGTATAGAGGCCGGCGGCGCGGGCAGCGGCGATCAGTTCGGTCAAGTCGGTGCGGGCGAGGGGCTCGCCTCCGGTGAAGTGCGCGTGCAGCATGCCGAGTTTGCCCGACTGCTGAAAGACGCTGGTCCACTCTTTTGTAGAGAGTTCCGAGTCCGTCCCGGCCAACTGCATGGGATTCGAGCAGTAGACGCAATGCAGCGGGCAGCGGTGCGTGACTTCGGCGATGAGCGCGAGCGGGTTCGAGATCATGATGCGTTTCGTTTCGCTCTTGTAGAGACGTAGCCTGCTTCGTCTTGCCGCCAGAGGCAGACTGGTCGTGGTGAGCAGAGACGTTGTAAGCAACGTCTCTACGTTTAATTGCGGCTAGTAATCCACGATTCGTTTCTTCCGAAGCTGCTCCAGGAACGCGCTGATGTCGGCGCGAATCTTTTCCGGATCCGCTTCGGTGAACTGCTCTTGCAACTCGGCGATGATTTCGCCGAAGGTGCGCTGGCCGTCGCAGCGCTCGAGCACCTGCCGTCCGGTGCCTTGCAGCTTGATTGCGCCTTCGGGGAAAAGGACGACGCGGGCTTCCTCGGTGCCGCCCCAACGGCATCCGGCGGCGAGGCGCGGCTGGCTCGAGTCTGCGGGGGGCGGCATTTTAGCGGCGCCTCCCGCGCTGGCTGCGGCGGTGCTGCCGGCGAAAGCGGGTTCCTCCACTTCGCTCGCTTCGCTCCGCTTCGGTCGGAATGACAGGGCCGTGGGGGTTGCGGTGGGCTCCTTCCATTGAAGTGACAAGCCGCATGCTAGCTGGCCTCGATTTGAAACGCGCCGGGCGGAGGCCAGCCCGGTTGGACGTAGGCGAAATAGAGCGCGTCGAGTTGCGCCCACAAAATGTCGCACTTGTCGCGCAGGGCCTGGATGGCGAGTTCCTGCTCGGTTCGCGACTTTGCATTCTCGCAGACGTAGTTGATGGCGAAGGCGGCGTCTTCGGGAGCTTGCGTCAGACGGGCCTCGAAATAATCCAGACCGCCCGAGAGCCAGGGATAATGCTCGCGCAGTTTTTCCATGCGCAGGGTGATCAGGTCGCGCGAGAACATTTCCGTCAGCGACGACGCCACTGCTTCGAGTAACGTGCGGTTGCGCACGATGTTCAGATATTCGTTGACCGCGAACCGAGTCGCGGGCAGGATTCCGGCGCCCGATTGCACTTGAGCTGCGTCGAGCCCCGCGGCTTCGGCCAGCTTGAGCCAGCGTTTGATTCCGCCGTCGTTGTGGGTGGCCGCGTCGCCATCGTGATCGACGACGCGTTTTCGCCAGGCACGGCGGAAGACCGGATCGAGGCCGCGGGAAAGGATGATCGAATCTTTGATCGGGATCATGCTCTGGTAGTAATAGCGATTCAGTGCCCACGCCTGAAGCTGGCCGCGGCTGAGGCGGCCTTCATGCATCATGCGGTGAAACGGATGCTTGTGGTGATAGCGCTCGTCGCCCACGGCGCGTAACGCGGAGCGCAGTTCATCGGGAGCCAGCAGCGCCGCGCCGGCCGCGTCAGTTTCTATCGATCGAGCTTTCATAAATCGAACTGCCATCCATCTTCCGCGATTTCCCAGCCTGCGTCGCGCACCTGCCGATACTCGGGACCAGCCTCATTCAGCATCGGGTTGGTGTTGTTGATGTGCACATAGATTTTACGTGGACGGCGAAGCTGCGCCAACTTACTGAGACTGCCTTCGTCGGATGACACCGGCGCGTGGCCCATTTGCTGCGCGGTTTGTCCCGCGCTTTCTCCGGAACTCTGAATACGGATCAGTTCGTCGTCGCTCCAGAATGTGCCGTCAAACAGCAGCACATCGGTGGCCTCCAGTTCTTTCAGCAGGACATCATCGATCTGCGGGACCGCGGGCATGTAGGCAAGGCGCTTGCCTGAAGGCGACTCGACGAAGATTCCTAATGACGCTTCGTGACGTTGAAGCTGGGCTTGGCGCCATTCCGAAACGTAAGCGGGGTAGTGCCTGCCGAGCGGGAGCGCGAAACCGCGCAATCCGGAATCTGCGCCAGCCGAGTTTTGCAGAGGGAACGTGGCTTCAGGAGTGAAATCAGTCCATGCGAGCTGGCCGGGAACGCGTTGCAGCATCGTGAACATGGAATTGTCCTCGCTGAGAATGCGGTGAACGGAATGCGCCGCATGCACTCGCAGGGGTTGCAATTCGCGCAGCAGGAGCAGGCCGAGGGTCTGGTCGACGTCGGCGTTGGCGAGAACGACGCCAGCGATCGGCGAATGGCGCGGCGCATTCCCGGCGGATTGCTCGCGCGGATGAAGTTCGGGCGTGGCTTCGATTTGCGCGCGCAGGTCGGGCGAGGCTCCGAGCAGGAACCAGGAGTGGCCGTCGGCGCTGATGGCGACTTGCGCCTGGGTGCGGGCTTTGCCGGGGAAAGTTCCGGCGCGCAGGTCGCGGCAGTTCGGGCAGGCGCAATTCCACTGGGGGAATCCGCCGCCGGCCGCCGAGCCGAGGATCTTGACGCGCATGAGTGCGAGTGTAGCAGGCGTTGGTTGTGCTTCCGGCGCTTCTGCTGGAGGCGCAAAGTCAAAGACCCCGCCCTATCCCGCCAAAAATCGGCAGGATAAGGACGGGGCACCATGGTCAATTTCGCGAGAATTCTTTTCGCTTGACATATTCCTATATAGGTATATATTTCTGGTCATGGCACGAGCGGCAACCACTTCTGACGCTTTCAATGCTGTAGCGGAGCCGCGGCGGCGGGAGATTCTGGATTACCTTGCGCTGGCCGAGCGCCCGGTAGGCGATCTGGTGGCCGGGCTTGGCATGGAGCAGCCCTCAGTTTCAAAGCATCTGCGGGTGCTCCGCGACGTAGGACTGGTGCGGGTGCGGCGCAATGGGAGGCATATGTTGTATCGAACCAATGCGGAGGCAATTCGTCCGCTGCACGACTGGACGAAAACATTCGAGCGTTTCTGGGCGCATCAGTTGGTCCGCGTCAAAGAACGCGCCGAGGCGAAAGCCAAAGACTCGAACCACGAATGACAGTCAGGTAACAAGCGGTCATTCAAATGACCGACCGATTCGGACGAGAGTGATTCAAACGGAAACAAGAAACAAGAAACTAGAAACTAGAAACTAGAAACTAGAAACTAGAAACAAGAAACAAGAAACTAGAAACCGAAGCGGAGGAACTTATGAGCATGAGTCCAGTACTACCCGGAATCGAAAGTCTGAGCGTAACGATCACCCAGGAAATCCACGTGCAGGCGTCACTGGAGACCACGTTTGAAGCGCTGCTGGAACAGATTGGGCCGGAGAATGAAACTTCCGAGCAGAAGATGCCGATGAAGATCGAGGCCTGGCCCGGCGGCCGCTGGTACCGCGATCTGGGCGACGGCAACGGCCATCTGTGGGCTCATGTGCAGGCAATCAAGCGGCCCACACTGCTGGAGTTCACTGGCCCGCTGTTCATGTCGTATGCCGTCGCCAACAACGTTCAATACCGCCTCAGCCAAGAGAACGGCGGGACACTGATCAAGTTCCAGCACAAGGCCTTTGGCGTGATTCCGGAGGAACATCGACAGGGCATGACCAAGGGCTGGGGAAGCATGAACGCACGCGTCAAAGCACGCGCCGAGCGCAGCACGCGCTGAGGAGGATTCCATGTGTCCAGCATGCATGGCGAGCGCGGGGATGGCGATAGCCGGGGCAGTATCGACCGGCGGCTTGACAGCCCTGGCCGCAAAGGTTCTTCGCAAAAAGAAAACGAACGAAAGCGACGATTCCAAAACAAAGGAGCAAGGACGATGAGTGCAGCAACGACGAATGCAGCGACAGAGACGATGGAGAAATCAACCTCCGCTCCAGCGGTGAAGGTAGTGCCGCGGGCCGAGTGGCTGGCCGCCCGTAAGGAACTGCTGAGCAAAGAGAAAGAATTTACCCGGCTGCGGGACGAACTCAGCCGGCAGCGCCGCGAAATGCCCTGGGTGAAGATGGAGAAGGCCTATCGCTTCGAAGGGCCTGACGGGCCGAAAACCCTGGCCGACTTGTTCGATGGGCGCACTCAGCTTGTGGTGTATCACTTCATGTTCGGTCCGGGATGGAAGGAAGGTTGCCCGAGCTGCTCTTACCTCTCCGACTCCTTCGACAGTGCGGCGCTGCACATGGCGCAACGGGATACGAGTTTCGCCGTGATCTCTCGCGCGACTTCGCCGGAGATCGAAGCGTTCAAGAAGCGCATGGGATGGCGCTTCCCGTGGGTGTCGTCGTTCGGAACGGACTTCAATTACGACTTCCACGTGTCGTTCTCGAAAAAGGAGAGCGACGCCAGCAAGGTCTATTACAACTTCGCAATGACGGATTTTCCATCCGAGGAGGCTCCGGGCATGAGCGTCTTCTACAAGAAAGGCGGCGAGGTTTTTCACTCGTATTCCGCTTACGCGCGCGGACTCGACATCCTGGTGCCGACCTATAACCTGCTCGACCTTACGCCCAAGGGTCGCGACGAAGATGGTCTGCCCTGGCCGATGGCGCGGGTTCGGCATCACGACCGCTATAGCGACGGCAAGCTGGTCGACCTGAAGAAGACCTCGGCATAACAGGTGGGGATGTCATTCCGACAGCCCGCGTTTTTCTTCGCGGGCCGAGGAATCTCACCCGGCACCGGCTCCGCGGGAACCAAGAGATCGGCGTCAGATTTTTCCCGCGGAAGAAATCCCCACTTCTCGCGCAAAGAACGCGCGAGAAATGGGGCACCCGGATCGATGGCATGGGAGACGCGGAGGATGGGCCCGCGTGCGACAGGGGGAAAAATGGGAACTATGCTTGCGCCTATGCTCGAGGAATTCCGCGAGGAGGCGATTACAACCAGACGAGTTCTGGAAAGAATTCCGGGAGACAAGCTGGCGTGGAAGCCGCACGCGAAATCGATGTCACTGGGTCAACTGGCCTGGCACATCGCGACGGTCCCGGGAGGAGTGGCGCGACTGGCTCAACTGGAGCGGTTTGACGCGTCACAACGCAAGTTCGACGTCCCGAGTCCCAAAAGTGTAGAGGAGATTCTCACGGCGTTCGACGAGAGCGTTCGCGAGGCCGACGGATGCCTGCAGGCGATGACGGATCAGCAGGCTGAGGCGAGGTGGCGCTTGATGCGAAACGATACCGAGCTTCTCAACTGGCCGCGGATCGGCCTGGTGCGACGGATCATGCTGAACCACTGGTACCACCACCGCGGACAACTGTCGGTCTATCTGCGATTTCTGGATGTGCCGGTCCCGGTGATTTATGGTCGCAGCGCGGACGAAGATCCGTTTGCCTGAGCCGGGGGCGGAAACGGCCGAAACGCTAGAAATTGCAATGTTTATGCGGCGCTGGCGCAGGAAAAGTGAAATTACCTGCGGCCCGGTGTGATCGATTGGGGTCAGTCTTCGCTTTGTTGTTGCGCCGGCGCGATATTGCGGAGATACTCCAAATAGCGCCGACTGGCGCGGGTTTCGGCCTTCCCTCGCCCTCCCCGGCACAATCCTTCCATAGTCCACAGTCCAGCCCGTCTTGAGTCGCAGCGCTAGCCTTGGCCTACGGCTGCGGCGCAGCGCAGCGGATCGACATCCCAGAGCTGCACATCGGCGGACATGTTCTCGACCCCGACTTCGCCCTGCATTTCTGTTCCGTGCTTACCCAGCCACACCACGCGGAATTGCGCCTTCGCGGCCTGATATTGCAGATCGATGAGGGCGCCGGGTTTCAATTGAACGCTGACGCCTTGCAGCGTGGCGCCGCGTCCGCTGATGGTGCGCAGGCTGGCGCTCTGCGTGAAGGGGCGGGAGTTCGAATCCATGCCCCAGATTGTTACGGGAAGCTCGACGAATACGCGTGACTGGCGGCGCCGGTCCATGGGTCTGTTTCCCTCGCGAGTAATCTGAGGGATAGTAGAAGGCTTGGACCGGGAAACACAGGTAACCGCAGTCACTGCACCGAAGTACCGAAAGTTTGCCGGAAGCCTATCATCGGTAGCCCGTCGAACGAAGCCAGGACCACTACCGGGAGACCGGGATGTCCATATAAACATACTGCCCCGGTTCAAACCGCAACGGAGATGGGAGTCGTGTATGAAAGAAATGCGGCGAGGAATCTGAGACGACTAGGGTCAAGTCTTTGCCCGGTGGCAACAGTGCGCGGAACGTGCCGTCTGCCGTTGCGGAATCCGCATGGTGGCCCTTTCCCAGCGCATCAAAGAAAGAAACCCTGGCCTTCAGGACTGCGCCCGTGTCAGCGTCAATTACTCGTCCCACGAGGAGTGCGGCTTTGTCGCCCAACTTCACCGTAACGCTCGCCGAAGGCTGATTCGGCGTGAGATCCACCTTCGGTACTTGATCGTTAGCCGCTGCGTAAAACCCATCGAACGGATCGGGATAGGAGTCCGCCTCTTTTTGCGAATAGATCTTGTAGGCCTCCAGCTGCAAGCCTCCGTGAAAATCGAACCTGCCATTGCTGTCAGTCTTGACCGACCGCGGCGTGATGTCGTGGAAGGCGAGGCCCTGCGGGATGGCGTAGACGGTAGCGCCGGAGATCGGGCTTCCATCCTGGTCGGTGACCGTACCCTTGATCTCGCCGGTTGAAGGTGGTGCGGTTTGGGCTTGGGCCACTTGAGCTTGGACTACTTGAGCATGAACCAGCAGACTTCCGGCGGCCACCAACAGGATGACAAGCTGCTTCATAGAGCCTCCTACCTGCAGCTACGATGCTTGCAATGGCGGGATAGGTTTCATGGCTGCGGGATGTATTGGGCGCGATCGGTCGACGACAATTCCGCCTTCAGGCCCGGCGGCGTGGACTAATTCATGTCGCCAAGTGAGCAGGCGCCGGGGCCGCGAGGATCGCCGCAGGAGCCGCAGCCTCCGGATGGCGACGCCGACGTGCCCGACGAACCCTTCGCCGAGACCGCGAAGACCGAGAGCTGTGGGGCGAGTTTCGTGGCGTGGCACTTGGGGCACTCGGCTTTTTCTTTGCCGTAAACGAGCGCCTCGAAGTGGTGATCGCATTCTTTGCAGATGTATTCGAAAATGGGCATGGGCGGCTCCGTATGCAGTCTCCATTAGAATCAATTTATGGCCGGATCGCAAATCCCGGATTCTTCCGTCGTGACGGGCACAGCCGAAGCGCGGCCGAAATGGGAAACAACGACGCCCTTCCGTCCGCGGCGCTGGCTGAGCGGCGGACACGTGCAGACGCTCGCCAGCTTTTTTCTCCAGCGGAAAATTCATCTGCCGCCGGCGGAGGAGCGGCTGGTCGAAGTCGCTCCCGGAATTAAAATTCGTTGCTGGTGCCGGTGGCAGCAGCGCGAAGAAGACCGGCGAAGCGCGTTGACTCTGATCGTGGTTCACGGGCTCGAAGGATCATCCGAGTCGCAATACATGGTGGGAGTCGCGCGCAATGGCCTCGCGGCAGGCATGAACGTTGTGCTGATGAACCAGCGCAATTGCGGCGGGATGGATCACTTCGCCCCCACGCTCTACAACTCGAGTCTATCGGGCGATGTCGCGGCCGTGGCGCGTCACGTGGTCGAGCGCGACGGAGTTTCGCGCTTCGCGCTGATCGGCTTCTCCATGGGCGGGAATCTGGTGCTGAAGCTGGCCGGCGAGTGGGGAAGCGCGGGCCCGGCGGAATTTCGCAGCGTGGCGGCGGTGTGTCCGGCGATGGACCTGGCCGCCTCGGCCGATGCGCTGCACGCGCCTTCGAACCGGCTTTACGAATATTACTTTCTGATGCAGTTGTTCCGGCGCTTGCGGCTTAAGGCTAAATTTTTTCCAGAGACTTTCGATCCGGCGCGGCTGCGCGGGGTTTCGAGCCTGCGCCTGTTTGACGACCGCATCACGGCCCACTATTGCGGCTTCGCCGGAGCGGAAGATTATTACCAGCGAGCTGCGGCGGCCAACGTGGTCGACCGGATCGCCGTGCCCGCGCTGATTATTCACGCTGCGAACGATCCGTTTATTCGGGTGCGTCCGGAGACGCGAGCGCGCATCGCGGCGAATCCGAATATTACCTACATCGAAACCGAAGATGGCGGCCACTGCGCGTTCCTGAGCGAGCGCAACGGCCGGGGAAACGGCAGCCGGGAAGCCGGTCAAGAATATGACGGCCGCTGGGCCGAGCGCGAGGTGGTGGAGTTTGTCGGGAGCCGGTGAGTGGTGGAGATTTATCGCCAACCCAAGTCCGCCAAGTCACCACTGACCTCGAAAGCAGAAAGTAAAGCGATGATGAAAACGGACTTGCTGCGATTCAACGGCGCTGTCGAGCGCGATCCCGCCATCGATGCCTGGATGATAGCGCATGCCGGTGAATTGGGAGCCATCGCGCGTCAGTGGTTCGAGGTAATGCGAAAATGCGGGGACGAAGTCCGGGAGCTTTTGCATGACGGCTGTCCGGTCGCCTGTTTGGGAGACGCGCCGTTTGGCTACGTCAATGTATTTACTTCGCACGTAAATGTGGGGTTCTTTCAGGGCGCGGCGCTGCCGGATCCGGCACGCCTGCTGCAAGGCACCGGCAAGTTCATGCGCCACGTGAAGCTCAGACCGGGAACAGCCACGAACGCTGCAGCGCTAAACAGCCTCATCGATGCGGCGTACACCGACATAAAAGACCGCGTCGAAAACGGTTAGAGGGAGACTGCGCTAAATTGCTGAAACTCTGAGTCACAAGTTCTGAGGGAGGGCCGATGCTAGGCGCAATCGCAGGAGACATCATTGGGTCGGTCCATGAGTTCCTCGGAGGAAAAACAAAAGAGTTCCCGCTTTTTGTCGAAGGCAGTCGCTTCACGGATGACACTGTTCTTTCCGTTGCTGTTGCCGATTGCCTGCTAACTGGCGTTCCTTACGTCGACACTTTTCGCTCCTACGCCCAGAGATATCCCAATCGCTGTTATGGCATGTCATTTTGGCATTGGGTAGAATCTGGTTCCCGCGAGCCCTATAACAGTTGGGGGAATGGATCCGCAATGCGCGTCAGCGCGATCGCATTCGCTTTTGAGACGCTCGAAGAAGTTCTCGCCGCAGCGAAGGCAAGCGCAGAGGTAACTCACAACCATCCTGAGGGCATTCGCGGAGCGCAGGCCACTGCAGTTGCTTCATTCCTGGCTCGGCGCCACGCAACAAAAGAGCAAATCCGCGACGAGATCGAAACTCGATTTGGTTATCCTTTGTCACAAACAATTGACCTGATCCGACCAAAGTACACGTTCAATGAGTCTTGCCGGCAAACCGTTCCGGAGGCCATCACCGCGGTTCTCGACTCGACCGGCTTCGAAGATGCGGTCCGACTCGCGATTTCGCTCGGTGGTGACGCCGATACTCTGGCTTGCATCGCTGGAGGCATCGCTGGGGCCATGTACGGAGTTCCAATCGACATTGCGACTCGCGCTCTGGCGCTGCTCGACGACGAGCTGAGAAAAACGGTCACTCGCTTCTGCCGAACGTACGCGATTCCGTTGCCTTGACGCTGTTTGACGTGATCCGGCCATAGCACTCATTGACCTGCGGGAGCGCGGCCGAGCGACGGCGTCATCACCTCCACGCCGTGGCGTTTCGTCCATCCTCTGGTATGCGTGCGGATGTAGGCCAGCGCCAGCATCGCTAGACAAATAATCAGCAGTCCCACCGATGCGGTGCGAATTCCTGTGGCATGTTTGGGCAGGATCGAGAAGCGGCCATAGACGAATTCAATGTGCACCCAGTACACCAGCAATGACGCCTGGCCTAACTGGATCAGAGGGCTGAATCCCCACACCCCGGCGCCGCGTTGTGCCAAGCCCCACCTGCACCAGGCGTAGCTTGCGGTCAGGATCATCAGCAGCATGCCGACGCGGATCAGGAAGAAGCTCGGGCTGGTGTGCCAGTAGTCGTAGACGGGATAGATCTGCCGCGGCTGCGCATCGAGCCAGCGCGCGAATTCGACCAGCACGATGCCGGCTGCGCCCAGTGCGAAGAAAATCTGCGTTTCGCGGGCGCGGCTCCATTCCCATTGCAGAATGAATCCAACGGCGAGGCCGGCGAAGCTGAAGCCGGTCCAGGGAAAAATCGGGAACAGCCAGGATTGCGGCGAGCCGAGGACGTTGACTCCGTTGATGTAGGACTGGATCGGCCATGGGAGCCAGCGCGGTTGCCAAGTGGTCCAGAGGAGCGGGGTTAGCAGGGAGATCAGCAGGGCGGTGGCGAGGGCGGTGAGGATCAGCGGGAGGAGTTGGGGAGCCCCCTCCCACTTCTCGCGCACAGAACGCGCGAGAAATGGGGCACCCGGTTCATCCTTCCCACCCACTTCGTCTTTGGCCCCGGGCCGGGCTTCGCCCGGCTGGACAGCCGAGGGCGGCTGTCCCCACAGTACCAGCCAGCAGACCACTCCCATCAGCATCATCGAGACGCCGATTGTGTTCAGGATATCTACCCGCAGCAGGTCGGTCTTCGGGGCCCATCCCCAGGCGATGACGTACTCCTGCAGGCGGAAGAGCAGGCCGAAGGCTAGAATTTCCGCGCCGCGGCGAACCGTGGTGCGGGCAATCTGCGACGGCGGAAGATTCCTCTGCCGGAGTTTTTCCGTGACCAGGGCAAACGAGATTCCCGCCAGAAAAAGAAACAGCGGCGCGGGAAAGGTCCCGCCCAGCTGCGAATACATGAAAAAGCGGCTCTGCCGGGCCACGCCGCCGAGCCACGAGTCGTAACAATGAGTCTGAAACATCAGCACGCAGGCCAGCCCGCGCATCCAGTCAATGTAGGCCAGGCGGGATTTTCCGGCGTCGGATGGGGGCATGAGAGGAAAAAAATCTGCCGGGGCAGTATACGGGAATCGTCCGGAAACTCAGTCTTTTTGCCGGATCTGACGCCGGTTGCAACCGTTGTTTGCCGGGTTTCAGCCGCCTTTCAGCCGCTGAAGCGCGGCTATCCCCCCGAAACGGGCCAGGCTTGCCCCAACTGCTTGTTAACTTTCTGTCGACCGTACAACCTTCCATACAACTTGCCTGATCGAACAGGGTTACAAGCGTTGTAAACTTACAATAACCAGATACCACAGTTCTGCCCGGAGCTTCTATGCGAATTCTGAAGGCCCTCTTGCCTGTCGTTGGTGTTGCCTGCCTGCTCTCAAATCTGAGTTATGCCGCGACGCCCGACCGCATCGCCGGCGGGATCGATCCCGCGAAGACGGTCGTGTTGACAGGCCACGTTTCTCCCATGGCGCAGGCGCAGTTTGACCAGGGGCCGGTCGAGGCTTCGCGGGCGATGCACGTGACCATGCTGCTCATGCCGAGCGCCGGGCAGCAGCGCGATCTGGTGAAGCTGATCGCCGACCAGCAGAACCCCAAGTCGCCCAGGTTTCGCCAGTGGCTGACTCCGCAGCAATTCGGCGCGCGCTTCGGCGTGAGCCAGGGCGACGTGGACAAGATTACGGCCTGGCTGCGGGCGCAGGGTTTCAAGGTAACTTACGTGGCCAACGGCCGCATTTTTCTCTCGTTCGAGGGCGAGGCGGCGCTGGTAGAGAGCGTCTTCAAGACCCAGATCCACTACTTCAACGTAAATAACAAGCTGCACTTCGCCAACGTGACGGCGCCGATGATCCCGGCGGCGCTCAGCGGAATCGTCGGAGGCTTCCGCGGCCTGCACGATTTCCTGCCGCACCCGATGCTGCGAAAGCATCCCGACTACACGGTGACGATCGACGCCTCGACCTATCACTTTCTGGCCCCCGGCGACATCGCCACGATTTACGACATCAATCCGCTCTACAACGCCACGCCCTCGATTGACGGCAGCGGCCAGAGCGTGGTCATAGCGGCGCAAACGGACGTGTACCTGGCTGACCTGAACGATTTTCGCGGCGCCTTTGGTTTTTCAACCATCAGCGGCTGCACCATGGATACTACCGGCACCATCATCAAGGCCGGGAATTGCACCTCGGGAAACTTCGAGATGGTTGTGCCGACCGGACAGTCCGACCCGGGGATCAGCGCGGGTGACCTGGGCGAGTCCGATCTCGATATCGAATGGCTCGGCTCGGTCGCGCGCAACGCCAAGATCATCTTCGTCACTTCTCCGGGCGCGACCGGTGGCGTGGACACCAGCGCAGCCTGGGCCATCGACAACTCGCTCGCTCACGTAATCAGCTACAGCTACGGCCTGTGCGAGGCCTTCGACACAGCCCCGGGGATTGCAGCTTCGGAAATGACTTACCAGCAGGCTTCCACGGAAGGCATTGCCTTCTTCGCCGCCGCCGGCGATAGCGGCTCCGCCGAATGCGACGGCGACAACAACTCGTATCCTGCCATATTAGGGCCGTCAGTAAGCTATCCTGCCAGCAGTCCGGAAGTAACCGGCGTCGGCGGCACGGAGTTCAACGAGGGCACCGGTTCTTACTGGAACACCACGAACACGACCCCCGGCGATGGCGGTTCGGCGAAGAGTTACATTCCAGAACTTGCATGGAACGACACCACTCTGGCGAAGAATTTCGACGCGACCGGCGGAGGGGCCAGCAATTGCGCCTACGGTACTAGCGGCGACACCACGACGGTGGGAGGGTATCCCTTTCAGATATGCAACGCTCCTACCGCCGGCGGGTTTGCCAAGCCAACGTGGCAGAGCGGCGTCACTCCCGCGGACAGCGTGCGCGACGTGCCGGATATTTCCTTCTCAGCCTCGAATGCCAACGATGCTTACATCGTATGTGCTCCGGAGTCCGAGGTAGTTTCCGGCAGCACTTCATCGACCAGCACCTGCGCCAACGGAATCAGCGACGCGCTGACCCAATTCAACCCGCCATCCGCGTTCGGAGGCACTTCCGCGTCCACGCCGGTCGCGGCGGGAATGGCGGTGCTGCTGAATCAATACCTCGGCACGACGGTGGGTCCGCTCAATAGTTATATGTACACCACCGTTTACGCGAACAGCCCGTCGGCATTTCATGACATTCTCGCCGGCACTGACGCGACCGACGGCGACACCTCGACCAACATCGAGCCGTGCACGGTCGGGGATCCCACATTTGAACCGTCCGCATTGCGGTGCCCAAGCACAGCCGAGTTTGGCTTCACCGCCGGTACTGGCTACGACCAGGTCACCGGCCTTGGCACCATCGACTTTAACGCGTTTTTTCAGGCGTGGGCGGGGAGCGAGGTCAGTTTCTCAACCTCCGCGACCGCGTTGAGTCCGGCGAGTGTATCCGCCGGCAATACCACGACCAGCACGGTGACGATCACTCCTCTCAACGCCGCCGGCGGGTCGGCAACCTATACCTTCACCTGCTCCGGCTTACCCATCGGGGTGAGCTGCAGCTTCAACCCGTCGTCCGTACCAGGAGCTGGGCCGAGCACGCCTCTGAACACGGTGCTGACGGTTACCACCTCGGCCAGCATGGCGACTGGGAACTATTCGATTACGGTCAACGGAGTGTCCGGCACTGTGAGCCAACCAGCGACTGCGCTAAGCCTGACGGTTACCGCGACGAACCAGAGCTTCACGATTGCGCCCCAGAACCCGACTTATCAGGTGATACAGGGGCAGAGCGTGAACGCGACGATCGTTCTCACCCCCGCAAGCGGCTTCAACACTCCGCTGACCTACACGTGCACTCCTCCCACCACGGGCGGAATTACCTGCACCGGACCTACTGGTCCAACCACGATGACCTCGGTGGCCTTTCTCGTCGCTACCACGGCGTCGACCGGAGAGTTGCGGCGGCCATTGGACCGGGGCGCAAGGATTTTCTACGCCGCACTATTGCCGGGGCTGCTGGGAATCGTGCTCACACTGGGCTCGCGCAAACGTTCGATGCGGGGCATGCGCCTGGTCGGTCTGATTATGGTTCTGGGATTCTCCACGATGTGGCTGGGATCGTGCGGCGGCAGCAGCGGAACCACGATAAAGGTCACCGGCACGCCGCCTGGGACTTACAGCATCGCGGTCAGCGCGACAACCGGCGGCACGAATCCAATCACGGGATCGACAACCATTTCGGTGACCGTGCAGCAGTAACGCGCCCAAGGAGCCAGGGTGCAGGGTGCCCCACTTCTCGCCGCTTTTGGCGAGAAGTGGGAGGGCTTTCGTCGCGCCGCAAACCCCGGCTCACCGCTTCAAGTGACGCCCTTCGTTCACCGCACCCTCCTTTGTTTTTCCCGCCTCATCTGCGAAACTGACCACTAGCCACTGGCCCCTGACCACTGATCCACTGCCCATGGGAAAAATCCAGGTTCTCTCCGAGACCGTTGCCAACCAGATCGCCGCCGGCGAAGTGGTGGAACGTCCCGCGTCTGTAGTCAAAGAGATGCTGGAGAACTCGCTGGACGCGGGCGCGACGCGGATCAAGATCAGCATCGAGGCGGGCGGGAAGCGCCTGATCCAGATCATCGACAACGGATGCGGCATGGTGCGCGACGATGCCATGCTGGCCTTTGAGCGGCACGCGACTTCGAAAATCAAGAATGCGGAAGACCTGCTGAGCGTGGCTACGCTGGGCTTTCGCGGCGAAGCGCTGCCTTCGATTGCGTCAGTGTCGCGGCTCCGGCTGGAGACGCAGGCGGCCGAAGATCCGGCGGGGACGGTGATTGAGATCAACGGCGGAAAGATTGCGCGGGTTGAAGAAGCGGGGCTGCCGCTGGGAACTTCGATCACGGTGCGCGATCTTTTTTTCAATACTCCGGCGCGGAAAAAATTCCTGAAGGCGGAGTCGACCGAGTTGTCGCACATTGCGTCGCTGGTCACGCACTATGCGCTGGCCCATCCCGACAAGCATTTCGAATTGCATTCGGCGACCAACGCCGTGCTGGTCGCGCCTCCGGTGGCGGGATACAGCGAGCGCGTCTATCAGGTGTTCGGCAAGGAGACGCTCGATCAGCTGATTCCTGTGGCCGCGCAGCAGATGCTCGAGCGCGTCGGATTGCCGCAGCCTCCGCCGTGGCGCCGGAAAGAAGAAGATTCAGATGGAGAGGTCGTAGAAAAAGCTCCGGGCGAGATGCGGGTGCACGGTTTTGTTTCGAAGCCCGAGATTCAGAAGCTCAACCGGAACTCGATTTTCGTCTTCGTGAATGGACGGCTGATTCGCGACCGGCTGGTGCAGCACGCGCTGACCGAGGCTTACCGCAACATTATTCCGCCCAGCGTGTATCCGGTAGTGCTGTTGTTTCTGGAGATGCCGGCAGGGGAAGTCGACGTGAATGTGCATCCTTCGAAGACCGAGGTTAGGTTTCGGCAACAGAGCGTGATGCACGATTTTGTGCGCGACTCGGTGCGGGCGGCGCTGATGAAGGCTCGTCCAGTGCCGCAGTTTGTCACCGAGATGCGGGCGCACGCGACCGCGAGCCAGGCGCTGACCTCGGGGGCGCTGACTCCGGGGGCTTTGACGCCGGAGTGGGATGCCGCGGCTGGCGCGGGTCTTGGAGGCGAGCCGCGTCCCCCACTCCTCGCGGAAAACGCGAGAAATGGGGCACTCTACGATGGGGGTGTCGGCGATGCGGGCGGATTTTCTCTGCAGGCGTTTGCGCCTCCTCCGGCTTCTGCGCGATTTCAATTTGAGGGCGGGATTGCGGTCGAAGCCAACGCGGCCGTTTCCTTAGCGCGGGAGGTCGCGCGCGAACTGGAATCGATTCCCGACAACGGCTGTGCTCCGGCTCTCGATGTTCATGAAGAGGACCCGACACTGTCGTCGCTGGGCACGCTGCGGCCGCTGGGGCAGATTCGGAATTCGTTCATCCTCGCCGTAAACGAAGACGGCCTGTGGATCATCGATCAGCACGTCGCGCACGAGCGCGTGCTGTTTGAGCGCGTGCTGAAACAACGAGCGGCGCAAAAAGTCGAAAGCCAGCGGCTGCTCATGCCGATCGTGCTGGAGTTGTCTCCGGCGCAGCAGGCCGTGTTCACGGAGATTTCCGACGAACTGCAGCACAACGGATTCGAAGCGGAAGCCTTCGGCGCGCGCAGTGTTGCGGTGAAAGTAGCGCCCGCGGGAGTGGACGCCGCCGCCGTCGAACACATGCTGCACGAATTGCTCGATCAATTCTCCCGCGAGGAGCAGTCGCTCAATCTGGAAAAAATCCGCGCGCGAATCGCGGCCTCGATTGCCTGTCACGCCGCCATCAAAGTAAACATGCCGCTCGAACAAAACAAAATGGAATGGCTACTCACAGAACTGGCAAAAACTGACCACCCCATGTCGTGCCCGCACGGCAGGCCCGTGGTGCTGAGGTATTCTGTGAAGGACATTCAGAAGGCGTTTAAAAGAATCTAGTCGCGGGTCCTGAGTCCCGAGCCCTGAGCGGGACGGGCCTTCTGCTCGTGACTTACGACTCAGGACTCACAACTCGAATGACTGATCTGGAACTCATTCAACTGCGGCGCGAGAAGTGGCGGCTGGAGGGCAAGGCCATCCGGACGATCGAGCAGGCTCGCGCTTTTTTGGAAGACGTCGGATTTTGCCTGATGTATCCGCAGCGGCCGCCGTTGCTGGCGCCGACCTTTATTGGCGCGTTTGTCGGCTCGGATGACCGGCTGCCGGGATGGCAGCATGCCTTCAAAGATCCGCGGGCGGCCGAGGCAACCGAGTTGATGGTGCGCTTGCTGCGCGAGCGCAGCGCCTTCGAGGCGAATCTGGTTGAGGAGAACAATGGGTTTCTCGTGACCGCGTCGGTGTTTCCGTATTTCTATGCGCTGGTGGGCGAGCGCAATCCGAAGCTGGGGCCGAAGGCCGGATCGCGCTCTCCGTATTCCGCGTTGGCCTGCGATGCCTTTGAAGTGATCCGGCGGGACGGGCCGATCTCAAAGCAGAAAATGCAGGAGACGCTGGGCGGAAGCGTCTCGATTGCGGCACTCGATGACGCGCTGGGCGAGTTGTGGTCGAAGCTGCGCATCACGCGCGTCGACTACACGGCGAGCGCGGGGTCGGTGTGGGACGTGCTCTATCGCTGGGCGCCGGAGGCGGTGAAGGAAGGCGTGGGACTGTCGGTGCCGGAGGCGCTCACGGCGCTGCTGACGAAGTATCTGGATTGCGTGGTTGCGGTGGAGCAGGTAGAACTGGAAAATTTTCTGGGACGGTTGATCGCGCGGTCGAAGGTGAAGGACGCGGTTAACGCGCTGCTGGCGGCGCGGGAGTTGAGCTTCGTGCACGTGGGCGGGAAGTCGATGCTGCAGATTACCCCGGAGAAAGTGGTGACGGTTCCGGCTCCGAGGACCGCGGAGGAGGATGCCGCGCGTCGGGCTAAGAGGGAGGAACGGGCTCGCGAGCCGAACGCGCCAACAGAAAGACGCCCACGGAGGCTGAAGCCCGCTCTCCCGGCTCGCTTTACCCGGCGCTGAGGCGCCGATCCTCCACGGCTGTGCGTTCCGTTTGCATTCCGCATGTGAGCACCGCGGGTACGGGAAAAAAGTGGACTGGCAGACGGCTGTCGAACAAAACGGGTTTGCAATTCTGCCGGGACTCTTCTCGCAGGAATATCTCGACCGACTTCTGCAAGAGATCAATGAATTGGCCCCGAGACGGAGTCGGGCCGGTGTTCGACACGCCCTCGGCCTCGCTCCTGTCGCCAAGCTGGCCCAGCAACCGCAGATAATCAATCTCGCACAAGAAGTCCTGGGGGCCGGCGCGTTTCCATTTCGCGCAACCCTGTTCGACAAGTCTCCAACGGCGAACTGGTTGGTGGTGTGGCACCAGGACACGGCGCTGCCGCTGCTGGCGCGAATAGAAACACCAGGGTGGGGTCCGTGGTCTGTGAAGGACGGAATTCCCTACGCGCACGCTCCTACCGCTGCGTTGTCCAAAGTGCTGGCCTTGCGCGTTCACCTCGACGATTCGGGCACCAGGAATGGCCCCCTCCGCGTTTTGCCCGGGACGCACGCGTTGGGAGTGCAGAGCGATGACAGCGTTCATGAAGCCGCGGCCCGCATTGCGCCAGTCGATTGCATCGCTGCAAAGGGTGCGGTGGTTGCGATGCGACCCCTGATCATCCATGCGTCATCGAAGTCGCACGAGGAAAGGCCAAGGCGAGTGCTCCACATCGAGTACGCAGCGCCGGATTCTGTCGAGCAACCTCTGCAGCTGGCAATCGCCTAGGGACAGTGAAAACATTCTCATCAACCGATTCGTCCCGACTCTATCGCGGGCGGATTGCGCCTTCGCCCACGGGATTTCTGCATGTAGGGCATGCGCGGACGTTCTGGATTGCGGCCGAGCGCGCGGCTTCGCATGGTGGTCAGCTAATTTTTCGCAATGAAGATCTGGATCCGCAGCGCTGCCCCGCGGAATTTGTCGATGCGATGTTCGAGGATTTGCACTGGCTGGGGATTGCCTGGAACGAAGGACCGGACTGTGGTGGGCCGGTTGGTCCGTATACGCAGAGTGAACGGCTGGGGCATTATCTGCAGGCGTGGGAGACGCTGCTGGAGCGGGGGATGATTTATCCGTGCACGTGCTCGCGGAAGGATGTGGCGCAGGCGGCGGGCGCGCCGAACGAGGGGGACGAAGAGCCGGTTTATTCGGGAAGGTGCCGGCCGCAGGACAACCCCACAGCGCTTCGCGCTGGGGCGCACGAGGCGTCCGCCCCTACATGGACCGTGCCTGCGGGAGTGAATTGGCGGTTTCGGGTGCCCGATGGGGAGGAGGTTTGTTTTGCTGATCTGCATCTGGGGCCTCAGCGGATGGTTGCCGGCCGCGATTTCGGCGACTTCATCGTTTGGCGGCGCGATGATGTGCCTGCTTATCAGTTGGCCGTGGTGGTTGACGACGCGGCGATGGGGATTACCGAAGTCGTGCGTGGCGCGGATTTGCTGACGTCGACGGCGCGGCAGATTCTTTTGTTGCGAGCGCTGGGGCTTGCAGCGCCGGATTTTTATCACTGCGATTTGGTGCGCGATGAGAGCGGGGTGCGGCTCGCGAAGCGGCATGATGCGTTGAGCATTCGCAGGTTGCGGGAGTTGGGCTGGGCGCCGGAGCAGGTTAGGGTTGGTTCGGCGGACCTCGGGGCTAAAGCCCTCACCGAAAGAGCCCTTGATCGCAGCGCTGAAGCGCTGCGCCACCCAAAATCGCGCTGAAGCGTCGCGCTATCCAAAATCGATCGTGCAGCGCGATTCCAGCGGGCGCTTGAAGCCTGTCTCCGCGGGCCGTAAACTTGGAGTATGCATGCGCACCCACATGGCGCGGCCGGTCCGACGAAGGTATTGAAGATCTCGCTCGGGGTGACTCTCGCTTACATCGTGCTGCTGGTCGTGGCGGGCATCCGGGCGCATTCACTGGCTTTGCTGTCGGAGGCCGGGCATAATCTTTCCGATTTTCTAGCGCTCCTGCTTTCGCTGGTAGCGGTGTATTTTCAGGCGCGGCCGGCCAATTCCTCAAAGACCTATGGCTATCAACGGGCCGGCGTCCTGGCTGCGCTGGTGAATGCGTCTTCGCTGGTTGCGGTTTCGTTTTTTATTTTCTACGAGGCTTTCCGGCGGTTGCAGCATCCCGAGCAGGTGCAGGCCAGTGTGATGATGTGGGTGGCGGCGGCGGGCGTGGTCATGAACGGCGCCATTGCGCTGCTGCTGTACCGTTCGGGCGGGGACGTGAATATCCGCAGCGCGCTGCTGCACGAGGTCGGAGACACGCTTTCGACGGCGGCCGTGATTGGCGGCGGCTGGGCCATTCTGATCACGCACAATTACTGGATCGACTCGGTGTTGTCGATCGCGATTGGCGTGCTGATCCTGTGGTCGGGCTACGGCATTGTGCGCGAGACGCTGAACATTCTGCTCGAAGGCACGCCGCGCGGCATGCAGGTGGAGAAGATTCAGTCCGCAATCTGCTCGGTCGAGGGCGTCAATGACGTCCACGACTTACACGTCTGGAGCATTGGCTCGGAGACGCATGCGCTCTCCTGTCATATTTCGATTGCGGATATTCCGCCTTCGGTCAGCGAGCGCATTCTCCGTGACGTGAAGGAACGCCTGCACCACGACTTCCGCATCGTGCATACCACGATTCAGTTTGAGCATGTGGTGTGCGAAGTGGCGCACGGGTGCGTGATCCCTGTGGCGGAGACGGAAGAACATCATCACCACAGCCACTAGAACCAAAGCCATCTCCTAAACGCTTTAGGAAGGGCATGGCTTCAGCCTGGTCCGACGGCCCCACCCCTACCGCGGCCGGCCTGGTTACATAAACTATCCTGGATTCTGGTCGGCGGCGTGATCGGCGCAGACATGGGATTTAAACTCTTTGTCGCGCTGCAACTCGAAGTTGCGCCTCATTTCATCAAACGATTCGCCTTCAGGAGCACCGGAGGGTTTGAACCGCCATCCACATTCGGAGCAACCAAAACCCTGAAAACGCTTCAGCTCAATCCATACCAGCTTCCTGCTCATGGCTGCCTCGGTCGCGCCAACGAGTACTAGAGTGCTGTCATAGGGATTAAAGAGCGCAGTCTACCTACGCCAATTTTGATCGGTCTGTCGGTCAGACTACATACCTGGATTCTGTTCCGGCGCACAGCCCGGGTGTTCCCCCTTGGCTGCGTTTCGATGGATTGCTCAACCACTTGATCGCGCTCGGCGTGTCTCTTACTCGAGTGTGCGCTCGAATGTGCGCTATTGCTCAGACTCCGCTTCAAATCCGAGGTAACTTCCCCGAGAGGATGATTTATGGAAGGCAAGCCCAACCGAGTCATGCAGTCTGGCGAGCGGACGAATCCCCAGGGGAAACCAGTCAGCAGCCTCATGCTCCTCTCGATTTCCGATACCGACTACAGCGCGCTGCGTCCCCATCTTGAATACATCAGCCTGCCAAACCATCTAGTCCTTCATGAGGCGGGTGGAAAGCTGGAATTTGCGTATTTCCCGAATCGAGGTTTGATTTCTCTTGTAGTGGTAATGAAAGACGGAAGAACGGCCGAAGCTGGCATAGTTGGCCATGAGGGCTTCACAGGCACACTGGCGGCTGTTGGCCTGAGCAGGAGCCCGCTGCATACGGTGGTGCAAATCACCGGAGATGGGTTTCGGGTCGAGGTCGGTGCCTTGCAGAACACGTTGGAATCCGCTCCACGCCTGCAACGGATGTTAAGCCGCTATGTCGCAATTCGGGGCGTGCAGGTTGCACAAACAGCGGCGTGTAATCGGCTACACAACATTGGGCAGCGCCTCGCACGGTGGTTGCTGATGACTCAGGATAGAGTGGACTCAGGCTCGCTGCCCATCACTCATGATTTTCTCGCAACGATGTTAGGAACAGATCGACCTAGCGTAAGCGAGGCAGCCGGTCTTTTGCAGAAGAAGAAGCTCATCGAGTATACCCGTGGCGCAGTGAAGATCGTGAATCGTAAGAAACTCGAAAGCTCCGCCTGCGAGTGCTATGGGGTTATCCAACAGTACGATGGTGAGCTTGGCTTGAAATAAAACACAAGTGAAGACTATCGGTCTTTAATTGGCGATGCGAAAATGTTGTTGTCGTAACATCGCCAGTACACTGATTGACCGGTATTTGCGAGTTCCGACATGGCAGACCCTCCCGTCGCTCCTTCACCTTCTAGCCTTGCTTCCTAGCCTTGCTTCTCGAAAATCTCCCGCGCCCGCTCGATCGTGTCCGCGTCTTCTGCCGATTTGTCCGGTCTGAGGCGCACGATTCTAGGGAAGCGCAGGGCGTAGCCGCTTTCGTGGCGGTCGGATTCCATCATGTTGTTGAAAGCGACTTCGACGACGATTTTCGGCTCGACTTCGCGGCGGAATCCCCGGTCTTCGCCCTGTCGATCAGGAATGGTGTGCTCCAGAAACCATTTCGTCATCTCGGCGATTTCGGCGTCGGTCAATCCCGAATACGCCTTGCCGATGTTGACGAGCTTGTCGCCGTCGCGCACCGCGAACGTGTAGTCGCTCAGCACGCCGATGCGTTTGCCGTGGCCGAACTCGACCGCGGTCACGACCACGTCGAGCGTGGCCAGTTCGCGCTTCATTTTCAGCCACGCCTTGCCGCGTTTGCCGGGAGTGTAGGGCGAGTCGAGGTCTTTGATCATCAGGCCTTCGTTGCCACGCTCTTGCGCGGCGGCGAAGAGAGCTTCGAGTTCATCGGGGGGCGACGCGCGAAAGACAGGGGCGCGGATGATGCGGGCCAGCGGAGACTCGTTCTCAGATTCCGCATTTGAGTCGAAGGCCAGCGATCCCTGAGTGCCCGCCCTGAAGTGTTTACCCTGTGTTCCCCTGTGCCCTCTGTGGTGAAGGCTTTTGTCAGCAAGCAGCTTGTCCAGAATTTGCCCGCGTTCGCGCAGAGGAAGATCGATCACCAGATCCCCGGAGGCGTAGAGAACGTCGAAGACGAGGAAAGCGACGGGAATTTCGCGCAGCATCTTGTCGCTGACTTTTTTTCTGCCCAGGCGTTGCTGCAGGACGCTGAAGGGCCGCGCCTCTCCGGCGGAGTAATCCCACGCCACGATTTCGCCGTCGAGGATTGCGTCCTGCGGCAGATCGGCCAGCGCATCCGGCAATTCGGGGAACGATTCGGTGATTTCGTCCCGCGTGCGGGAGAAGAATTTCACTTCTTCGCCGGAAACATGAGCCTGGGCGCGGATGCCGTCGTATTTGTCTTCGACTGCGGCCTCGGCGAAGTAGCTCAATCCCTCCTCGGGAGAGTCGACCGGACTTGCCAGCATAAAGCCCAGGGGATGGAAGAGGCGCATTTTGGCTTCGGCGAGTTTGCCTTCAGCTGCGAGGCGGAGCGTCTGTCCGATGTCGCCGAGGAGCATGTTGGCGCGCTGGACATTTTTCAGGAGATCATTTTTCAGGAAATCGGTTTTCAGGGCGTCGGTTTTCAGAGCATCGGCGTCAGCGCCGCTATAGGCGCGAGCGATTGCGTCCTCCACCAGGCTTTCTTTCAGGCCGATGCGCAGGTCGCCGGTCATGATCTTGATGATGTATTTGGCTTCGAGGGGAGTCGAGCGCCTCAGCAACTCGCGAACCAGGGCAGACTTGGCCGCGGGGCCTCGCGCTTCTGCGATGCCGCGGAAGGCCGCTTCAACGTCGAGGACGCCCACTCCCTGAGCGGGGCGCTCGGGCAGTAACTCTCCAGCGACGGCTCCGAGATCGCCATGCTTCCGGTAGGATTCGATTAGCGCCGATTCGTCTTTGCCCCCCAACTCTGCCACCACGCGCCATAACAACCGGCCGCCGACTTGGAGCTTGGTCTCCTCCCAACCGGGAAACGGACGGCCGGAGAGGAAGACGGCCGATACAGCCGCCTCGTCGACGGCGCGAGATTGCAGGTAGCCGGCGACGACTCCGGTTTTCAGGAGTTTCTTCGTCGTGCCCGCGATCTCTTCGCAGGCCTGGGCCAAGCGCTGCATGTATCTCCTTGGAACGCGGGCGGTGAGCAGCCGGGCTTTGCCCGGCATGGACGGGTCAGAGACCCGTCCCCACACGAACTTCGCTATGCGATCTTCCCTTACTCTTCGCCTCGTCTGCCGTCCCGTCCGGCGCGGTATCCATCCTAAACGACGGCCCCTGCTGTGGTACCCTAGGGCTGGCGCTTTTTGCCGCCTGGAGCACCTAAGTACCGTGCGTTTTCTGCGAAATTATCTGCGGTTCCTGGTCGCCGTGCAGCTTCTGCCCGCGCTCGAAAGCGGGGAGGAGACGCTGGTGGGCGGACAGGCTGTGCTCGAGGGCGTGATGATGCGCTCTCCGCATGCCTGGGCAATTGCCTGCCGCAAGCCTTCGGGCGAAGTGGTCACCATGACCGAGGCGATCGAACGTCCATCGGAAAAGCACAAGTGGATGGCCTGGCCCATTATCCGCGGGGTGATGACGCTGGGCTATGCGATGAGCCTGGGCTACCGCGCTCTGCGGTTCTCAGCCAACGTTGCCATCGAAGACGTGATGCAGGAAGGGGCCGACGAGGCCCATGTGGAGACCGTCGATGCGGAGACAACCCATGTGGAGACAGCCGCCTCGGCTGTCCCGCTAGCGCGAAGCGCAGCGGAATCTTCCCAGAAGCAAACTTCTCAGAAGCAATCCTCCAAATCCGAGACCCGCGAAAAGGCTGCCGCACTCAGCAGTTGGCTGGCCGCGGTCAACATCGTGGTTTCGGTCGCTTTCTTCATCTTCATGTACAAATACATTCCGCTGCTGGCGGCGACGGAGCTGAAGAAAATCGATCCCGCACTCGGCGGACGAATCATGTTCAACCTGGTGGACGGCGCAATTCGCCTGGGATTATTCCTGCTGTTTATCTGGGGAGTGTCGCTGTGGAAGGATATTCGCCGGGTCTACGAATATCACGGCGCCGAACACAAGACGGTTTTTGCCTTCGAGGATGGAAAAGAGCTGCAGACGGCGGAAGTGCAGAAGTATTCGACCTACCATCCGCGCTGCGGAACCAGCTTTCTGATGACGGTGATGCTGATTTCGATCGGCTTCTACATGCTGGTGCCCTACACCACGTTCTGGGCGCGCTTTGCTTCGCGCATTGTGCTGCTGCCGGTGATTGCCGGCGTCTCGTATGAAATTATCCGCTTCGCGGCCCGGCACCGGGGATCGCTGTTTGCGCTAATGACCGCCCCCGGCCTGTGGCTGCAACGCATCACCACCAAGCCCCCGTCGGACGAGCAGGCGCAGTGCGCCATCACAGCCCTCGACCAGGCCATGTCGCTCGAAAAAGAGCGCGGCGGGGAATTGGTGATTGCTTAGGGGTTCCCACCCCGGGAACCGGTCGTTTGCCGCTGGTCGTTAGTCGTTGGCCCCTCACTCCCAAAGCCCTACATTGAGAGATGGAGGCTCACCCATGTCAACATCATTCAAGGACCTGCGCGTTTGGCAGGAGGCGATGAAATTTGCGATCCAGGTTTACGGAATGACGGCGCAGTTTCCGCGTCACGAGTTGTACGGCTTGAGCAATCAGCTGCGGCGAGCGGCAGTGTCGGTGCCGAGCAATATCGCTGCGGGCAAAGGCCACCGATCCGACCGCGAATTTGGACATTTTCTCTTTCACGCGAGGGGATCGCTCCTGGAAGTGCAGACACAGATTATGATCGCAAAGGAATTACAATACGTAAGCGACGAAAATGCCCAGTGCATCCTTGCTTCGGCAGATTCTTTATGCCGTAGTTTGAACGCACTGATCAACTCGTTGCGAGAAAAAGCCGCCTGAAGCGAAGGGCCAACGACGAACGACGAATGACCAACGACGATGTTTGAACGACTCGACCAAATCGAAGCCCGCTACGAGGAACTCACTAACGTCCTCGCCTCGCCGGAGATCGTCAACGACTCGGCGAAGTTTCAGAAGACTGCCAAGGCGCACGCCGAAATCGCGCCCATCGTTGAAAAATATCGCGAATACAAAGACCTGACCAAGGGCATCGCGGAGAGCAGGGCGATGCTCGCCGACGAAAAAGACGCCGAGATGCGCGCTTACGCGCAGGAAGAACTCGACAAGCTGGAAGCGCGGGTTGGGGGCGTGGAAGAGGAACTCAAAGTATTGCTGCTGCCCAAGGATCCGAATGACGAGAAGAACGTCATCCTCGAAATCCGCGCGGGTACGGGCGGGGACGAGGCCACGCTTTTTGCCGCCGAAATCTTTCGCATGTACACGCGCTACGCCGAGACGCAGCGCTGGAAAGTGGAGGTGCTGTCATCTTCGGAGTCGTCGGCTGGCGGCCTGAAGGAAGTGATTGCCATCATCGAAGGCAACCGCGTCTTTTCTCAGCTCAAGTACGAGAGCGGCGTGCATCGGGTGCAGCGGGTGCCGGCCACCGAGCAGCAGGGGCGCGTGCATACTTCCGCCGTTACTGTGGCCGTGTTGCCGGAGGCGGAAGACGTCGACATCAAGATCGAGGCCAAGGATCTGCGCATCGACACGTTTTGCTCGTCCGGACCCGGCGGGCAGTCGGTGAATACGACCTATTCGGCGGTGCGCATCACGCACATTCCGACGAATACCGTGGTGAGCTGCCAGGACGAAAAGTCGCAGATCAAGAATCGCGAGAAGGGCATGCGCGTGCTGCGATCGCGGCTCTACGAAATTGAAATGGAAAAGCAGCAGCAGGCCCTGGCCAAGGAACGCAAG
>Ga0074044_10000363_pt1 | contig 45083 bp, 32 predicted proteins | sample BogForMeECP23OM1_FD_94443 | JGI IMG/M metagenome (GOLD analysis project Ga0074044, IMG submission 94443) | Bog forest soil microbial communities from Calvert Island, British Columbia, Canada - Bog Forest MetaG ECP23OM1 | ecosystem: Environmental > Terrestrial > Soil > Wetlands ...
GGCACCTTCTATACCTTCGCACCCGGCGCAAGCACGCCGACCGCGAGTTCGGTTGGTTCGACCGCCAACGACTTTGCCGTAGAAACCCAGCTCACGGTCCAGTTCTGAACGAGGGAGGGCCGAGATGATGAAATCGCTTAACGCCATAGCCGCAACGATTCTGGTTTTTCTCCTCACCGGGCCCGCTGGTGCGCAGGCACAGGCGGTGGATACCGGAGCCCCCACAACGGCGGCCAGCACACAGAAAGCGGCCGATCCTCCGCAAGCGGCGAACCCGTATGGGGCAACCGAGGCACAGCAAAAGCGGCATCTTGAGCTATTCCACCTGGGGCAGAAGTTGTGGCCGGTTTATTGCAGCACCTGCCATCAGCCCCCAAATCCAGAGGAGGAGGCCCCTTACCAATGGGATCAAATCATGATGCACATGCGGACATTGGAGAATCTGCCACCACAGGATGAATTTGCGATACTGGAGTATCTGAAGACGGCGCGTTGACGGAGGCGCGCTATTTTCTCGCTGCTCTTCTCGATGAGCAGGGGGGGGCCTATTCGAAGGCAGTTTGCCAGTATCTGTGTTGTCTTTCTCCGGCGGCTGTGGCCGCCGCTCGCCCTACTTGCGATCTTTGGCGCGTTGTGTGTGCTGGTTTATGCGGAACTCGAGGGACTCGCTTGGCAAGATGCTCTTTTCTGGATCATCCATCCCTACTCAATAGATTACCGCACGGTACGAAACGCGACAAAGTTTTTCTCTTTGTTCGTTTACATCGGCGTCTTTGCTTTTCAGATCTGGATTGCCGAGCGGGTTCTTGTGACGATTTTCAGCCAACAAGGAAGGGAGGGCTGGAAGCTAATGATCAACGAAGCCAGCATCGCAGGACTCCGAGATCACTTCATCGTATGCGGATATGGCCAGGTCGGCCGGACCGTCGTCGATCAGCTCAATCGACTTAAGATTCCCTTCGTACTTATTGAGACAAACGAAGGGATCTGTCGAGAGCTCCTAAAGGAAGGACTGCTTGTCATCCAAGGCGATGCCAAGCGGCATGATGTCTTAAAAATGGCGGGCATCGCCCAGGCTCACGGTGTCTGCATCGTCATAGATAACGACGCCGACAACCTCTACATCACTGTGACGGCAAGGTCGCTCAATCCGAACGCAAAGATCATCACCCGGGCCGGCCAGCAGCGTTACGCACAGGCGATACGGACCTCCGGCGCTGATGAGGTGATCATACCCGAATACGAGGGCGGCCTGATGGCAGGGAGAATGATCGAAAAGTACTATCCCACTCACAGAAAGCTCGACTAAGAGTTCCGATTTCCAAACCTCACGCGAAGCTACTACGCGTCCACATACCCTCCCATCTGGCGCCGCCACCGCTGCGATGGTTGTCCGGTCGCGCGCGACTCAGGATGTTACTTTTCGCGTGGGTCAAGTCTTGAGAAGCGACAGATCAACGAGCGAGCGACGTCACGCTAGCACAGGAATCGCGCGGATGCGCGGACGGCGCGTGCATTCAGTTCTCTGGCGGCTTCGGTACGCTCAGCCCGTAAGCGACCTTCAGGTCGTCGCCGGCGAACGGATAGACGTGCACCATCCAGCCGAACGCGAGTGGCAGAAAGTGGCCGCCGTCGGCCTCGCAAGTCGTTGCATCGGCGATCTTGCCGTGGAAGCCGAAGCGCCCGTCGGCCAGCACTCCGAGGTTCCGATCGATCTCGAGCGCATCGGGATTCGCCGCTGCCGCGATCATGCCGGGCAAGTCGGTGCGGCCGGCGCCGACGTTCCCGCGCAGCAGATCGTCGAGCGTGATTCCCACCGGCAGGCAGATGTTGACGTGCTCGTGCCATTGCGCGACCGAGAGCGGGACCAGGTCGTTGAGCTGGTCGGGCGTGAAATCCGGCGGCGCACTGTACATCGCTCCCACCAGCACGTAGTCGCCGTCGGGCTTTTTCACGTAAAGCAACGAGCCGGGGCGCGCCGGATCGAAATGTCCCTGGTACTCCTGCATCGCCGCGGCGTAATCGCTGAAGTGATAGACGGGCTGCGGCACGGTGGGCAGGAAGATGTGATAACCCTCGGCGAGCGCGACGCGGTAGTTCCGATACGGCCTCAGTGCGCGGCGGAGCGTGGCGAGGATGTCCTGCGAGCGCGCGATGTCCTGCGGCGTCTGCGGGCGCAGCGCCGTCATGCGCATGTGCGCGTCCATGTGCATCTGGGAGCCCATCCCATTGGGCGCGCCATCCATCGAGCCCATCGCGCCGGCGCCCATGGCAGACATGTCATGAGCCAGCGCGGGCGCGCCGACCGCTGCCGCCAGCACCACGAGAGTGGCGGACACGGCGGATGCGAACATCTTCACGGCGGTTCTCGCGTCGCGATGCGAACCGGTGCGCATTATGCTCCTCCCTCGTCGGCGCGCAGCCGCGCATGGGTCAGCGCGGGCAGCTCGCGGCGGACACGCTCGAGATAATCGAGGTCGATGGGCGCAATCACGACGCCCTCCTGATCGGCGGCGCGCGCGGTCACGCGTCCCCACGGATCGACGATCATCGAATTGCCATAGTCGCTGAAGCCGTGCACGTTGGGACCGAACTGCGCCGGCGCAATCATGTAGACCTGGTTCTCGATCGCGCGCGCCCGGATGAGCGGCTCCCAGTGCGCCTCGCCGGTCGGGAAGGTGAACGCGCTCGGAACCGTAATGAGCCGGGCGCCGGCAAAGGCGAGCCGCCGGTACAGCTCGGGGAAGCGGATGTCGTAACAAATGGTCAGCCCGACCGCGCCGATGGGCGTCACCGTCGAGACCACATCGGCGCCGGAGAGCTTCACCTCGGATTCGCGCACCGTCACGCGGCCCGGCAAATCGACGTCGAACAGGTGGATCTTGCGATAGATTGCGATGCGCTCGCCAGTGGGGCCGAGCAGCACCGAGGTGTTGTAGTTCTTGAGCTGGCCCGGCGCGCGCTCGGTGATCGATCCTGCGACCAGGTGGATACCAAGCTCGCGCGCCAACCGCGCCATGCGGGCGAGCGTGTCGCCCTCTAGATGCTCCGCGTTGGCCGTCTCATCGCTGCGCTTGCCGCGCCAATTGAACATCTCGGGTAGCGCGACGAAATTGGCGCCGCGCGCCGCGGCGAGCCGCACCAGCCGCTCCGCGCGTTCGAGATTTGCGGCCTTGTCCGACGAGGCCGCCATCTGAATTGCCGCTGCAAGGTAGGTCATCCGCTGCACGCACCTCCCGCGTGCGATTATGGCGCGAATCGGCGCCGACTAGTAGCGCGGGGTCGGCGTCCAGCGAAACCTGAGTTCGACAGGTCCGATCTCTGCGATTTGCGCCATCGCGCCGATCTTAGCCGATTCGCGCGATGCGGCGCGATCACCCGGTACGCCCGTGCGAAGCGCGCACCATCAGCGTGCGCCGACCGTGGTCGGCGCTGAGCCGCGGGTCGGTTCGGAAACCAGTTCGACCTTGGTGAAGTGCGGTACCATCGGCATCGGCACGTTGAAGGCGAAGTGGTCGCTCGCGCCCGGCGGCAGCGGATCGAAATGCGGCTTCTCATTGAGAATGCGCTGCACTTCCGCATCGTCGTTGAGACTCGCCGCCTTCGAGTTGTAGAGGCTCTCAGTATAGACCACCTTGCCGTGCTCATCCTCGAAGGTGAGGATCAGTTTCACGTAGTCGAGCGGCTGGATTGTGGTATTGGTCACGTCGCCAGCCACCAGCAGCGCGGGCGGTGTACAGCACGAGCGCATGATGACGTCGCGGGTCACCTTAACGTTGAGGTCCGCGGCTGGAATGACGTGGGTGAGCGGGTGACCATCGCGCGCCTGGATAATACGCAGCTCGCGGGCAGCCGCGGTCTCCTTGACCGCGACGAGCGTGCCGGCGCGCGCGGGGCCCGCGAGTCCGAGTGCAACCATGGCTGCCAGAGCGATAAGCTTCTTCATGGGCGGAACCCCCAAGGCCGATCCTGATAACGCGGATCGGGAAAGTCAATCCACAATCGGGCGCGCGATGACCCGGGGCCGCAGCTTCCCGGTTGTCAACGGAGCGGACACATCGAGCGCGAGCCGTTTGATTTCGGGACTGGCCTCTGCCGCGAGAGCCAGCCATGATGTTAGCGAACGCGCCCGCTACGGGTGATGATGGAACGTGGACACCGGAACAGAGGCGATCAATGAAAAGACTCGCGACACTTTCGATTCTCGCCGTCGCCACGGCGCTAACAATCTCGATTCTGACCGCCGGACCGGCGGGCTGCGCAGGGTTCTCCGATCCCGAGCTCAAGGCCTTCGACCAAGCCACGACCGTTTATGTTGCGACCGTGCGCAAGGACGGCAATCAGAGCAGGCCAGCGCCCGTGTGGTTCACGATGAGCGCCGACCGCGCACAGCTTTTGATCCAGGCGCACAAGGGCTCGTGGAAGGACAAGCGCATCAGGCGCGGTAGCCCGGTAATCGTGTGGATCGGAGGACTCAACGGTCCCGCCTTCGTGGGCAAGGCGGAGATCACGAAGGATGCCGCAGTGGTGGACAAGATCCTGACCGATTATCCCAAGAAATACACGATGAACGCCTTGGTCGGGCCGAGCCGCGAGAATTTCGAGAGCGGAGACCGGATCGCGATTCGGATCACGCCGGTCAAAGACCTGCCCGCAGACTTCGCGCCGGCACCGGGGACCCCCGCGCCCGCACTCTAGCAGGCTGTTGAAAAAGTAATTTTCAACGCCAGCTCCCTTTCTCTTGTCTCCCCCAAAGGAGGAAATGTTGCTGGAGCAGGTCGATAACTGCGTGAGCGAGCTTGCACGCCTGGTCGCGCAGTTCTGCGGACAAATGGACACCCAAGACGAAAATCCCGGGTCAGGAGATGTGGCACTTTCATCGTAAGCGATCTATCTTCAAGTATCTTGTAGTCCTAGATTCACAGGGCCAGATCAGAAGGAGAACCGATGCAGGACAAAACGGTATACGCGCAACTCGCGGAGAAGTTGGAGATCGGCGGGCGGAAATCCAAAATGGTTCCGCTCATCCTCGAGAAGCTCCTTGACGAGACCGAAGCCAGGCTGGTCCTCGCCGCCGCGCCGCCGGCTACGGTTGAGGAGCTTTCCGCGAAAACGGGCATGGATGCAGCCAAAATCGAAGCGATGGTCGATCCATTGTTCCGAAAAGGCATCCTCTTCAAATCCAGGAAACCGGACGGCATCCGTTACTACCGCGTGCGGCAGGTCCTGCAGTTGCACGACTCCACCGCCGTCATGAACGATCCACCTGTCGGCATGCTCGACCTGTGGAAGGAATACACGCGCGCGGAGTGGGGCGAGGAGGTCAGGGTGTTTCAAGCGCCCGTGCTCCGGGTCGTTCCAATCAACGTGACTATCGAGCCCAATTCACAAATCCTCGTCTCTGACGATGTCCGCAATTTGATCTACCAGGCTCGGAACATCGCGGTTACCAAATGCTCCTGTCGGGCGATCGACGGCTCCTGCGGACAGCCGGTCGAGGTATGCCTCCAGCTCGATCGCGCAGCCGATTACTCGATCGAGCGTGGTACCGGCCGCAAGCTGAGCAGTGAGGAAGCTGTGAGCATGCTCGAGATGTGCGAGGACCAAGGCCTGGTGCACGTAGCCGAGAACAAGCAAGGCGTCGGCCACGTGATCTGTAACTGCTGCAGTGACTGCTGCATCAACTGGACAGCGATGAGAACCGGTGTGGGGAAATTCGCATCGCCCAGCCGCTTCCGCGCCGTGATCGATACCGTCGAGTGTAACGGATGCGAGAAGTGCGTCGACCGATGCATCTTCGATGCACTCACGATGATGGTCGATGGCAGCTTTGCCGTGGTCGACGAGGAGAAGTGCATGGGCTGCGGCGTGTGCCACCGTCTTGCGTGCTGGAGGCCATAAATATGCAGGTGGTCAGGCCCGAGGAGTTCGTTCCCGCGTAACGAGCCGCGATCGGGGTTCGGCGCAGTCGCCGCGTATGCGAAGCACGTATGCACGAGTTGCAGATCACCGAGCGCATCCTGGAGGTCGTTCTCAAGCACGCCACCGGGCAGGACGTGAGCAAAGTCGTCCGCATTCACTTGAGAATCGGCGCGCTGTCCGACCTCGAGGATGAGTGGATTCAGCACTACTTTGACTACCTCAGCCGCGGCACTGTGGCCGAGAACGCGCAACTGGCGATCACGCGGACCGGTGCAGTCCTGAGCTGCCAGTCGTGCTCCTGCTCCTTCGAAGTCAAGCGGGAAGAGTTGGGGCACGCACACTGTCCGGATTGCGGCGAGACGGGTTTGGAATTGGTCGCCGGCCGTGAGTACGTGATCGAAAACATGGAGGTCCTATGAGCGACGCCGTCAGGCTGATCGAAATCAAGGAAGAGATTCACGCCGACAACCGACGGGTCGCGCAAGGCCTGCGATGCCAACTCGAGGAAAACAAAACCTTCCTGCTGAACGTGATGTCTTCGCCTGGCGCCGGCAAGACCAGGACTATTCTCAAGACCATTGACGCGCTTCGCGACCGCTTCCGATTCGGTGTGCTGGAAGCCGATATTGACTCGATGGTCGATGCGGAGCTGATCGCCGCGCGAGGCATCAGCGCTGTGCAGCTGCGGACCGGGGGCTTCTGTCACCTGGACGCTGCGATGGTGGCCAAGGGTCTCGAAGCGCTGAACCTCGATGCTCTCGACGTCGTTCTCATAGAGAACGTCGGGAACCTGGTTTGCCCGGCAGAGTTCGACACCGGTGCAGTCAAGAACGTGATGATCCTGAGCGTACCGGAAGGAGACGACAAGCCGCTTAAGTACCCGTTGATGTTCACCGTGAGCGATGTGCTGCTGGTCAACAAGGTCGACTACCTGCCGTTTTCGGATTTCAACTTGGAGGTGATGCGGGAACGGGTGCTTAGGCTCAACCCACACATAGAGATCTTCGAGATCTCGGCGAAGACCGGCCAGGGCGTCGAGCAGTGGGCCGCTTGGCTGAGCCGCGAAGCGAGCAGCTTCATTGGGTTAGCATCCGGCGCTTCACGGCCGACGATCGGAAAGTTCCTCAACACTTCGCGCTGCTAGAGTTGAACGGGAACAACGGCCCTACGCGCCAACTGGTTAACGCTGCTGTCAGCGGTAGGACTCCTTGACCTCGTCGCACGGCTGTCCTGTTTGCCTTCGCCTGGAGCTAGCGCCTACTCTTCCATCAGCGCCTGCATGTCGGAGATCGCCTCGACGAATTCTTCCATGAACTCTTTCACCACGGCGCGAGTCGATTTCACGCTGTCCACCAGACCCACGCCCTGGCCGACGAAATAGGTGACCAGTTCGCGCGCCTTCGGGTTGCCCCGCTCGGCCGCTAGATCAGCGGCGTGAAGAGCGGGTTCGCTGATGAGACTTTGCAGCGGCATCGGCAACGCGCCGGGGCTGCCCGGTCCCTCCCAGGCGTCGGTCCATGCCGAACGCAGCTGGCGCGACGGTTTCCCCGTTCGGCCCTTGGAACGGACGGTGTCGCGCGAGCGCGCTTCGATCATTTTTTCGCGAAAGATTTCCGAGGTCTCCGATTCAGTGGTCGCGAGCCACACCGAGCCGGTCCACGCGCCGGCGGCCCCCATCGCCATGCATGCGGCCATCTGCCGGCCGGTCATGATGCCGCCTGCTGCCAATACTGGAACGTCGCGAATTGGTTTGATTGCGCGAAGCACCTCCGGGATCAACACGATGGTCGAGACCTCGCCGCAATGGCCGCCGGCCTCGCCGCCTTGCGCGACAATTATGTCGACTCCCGCCTTCACCTGGCGCACCGCGTGTTCCGGCGCTCCGACCAGCGCCGCGACCGGCACCCCGTGATGGCGGCCCATATCGATCATGGCCTGCGGCGGCACGCCAAGGGCGTTTGCGATCAATTTGATCGGATGGTGAAATGCAACCTCGAGCAGCTTCAACGCATGTTCCTGCTGTAGAGAGAACGGCGCATCGGAAGGCTGAGCCTGCCCCTCTTCAATCGCCTGCGAGGGCTCGATTCCATGCTTCGAAAGAAGCTCGCGGACGAAATCCTTGTGTTGCGGCGGGATGCGCTCCGCGAGCGAGCGGTGTGTCACACCTTTCTCGTTCTTGATCGAGAGGTTCTCTGGAATAAGCACGTCGATGCCGTACGGTTTGCCGTCGATGTGATCGTCGATCCATTTCAGCTCACGCTCGAGCTGATCAGGCGTGAAGCCGGTCGCTCCAAGTACTCCGAAACCGCCGGCTCGACTCACGGCGGCCACCACGTCCCGGCAGTGGCTGAAAGCCAGCAGCGGGAAATCGATGCCGAGCATTTTGCAAATCGGTGTATTCATTCTGGCAATCCTCGCGTCAACCCTCTCAAAAACGGCCACTTGGCGCCAGCGCGAACTCAGCGTCTCTCCGATGATGGGCGATCCGGGCATCGAAGTTCTGCAAGTCGCAAAACGCTGCTAATGTAACATTGCTATCTGTATCAGCGCAGACATTTCGCGCAATGGTAAGGGGATCGGACGTGTCATTTCGTCGTCAGAATTTGGGGATTTCAGCCATCGCGCTGGTGGTCGCCGCGGCAGCTGTGGCCGCCGCCTACTTTTGGCTGTGGCGGCAACCGACCACAAACAACCTGGTGGTTTCCGGCAACATCGAGGCGCACGAAAGCGTGCTCAGCTTCAAGACCGTGCAGTCGCGGATCGTCGAGCTTCCGTTTGATGAAGGCCAGTGGGTAAAAGCCGGCACTCTGCTGGCGCGCCTCGAGGACCAAGACTACCGACAGCAGGTTGCGGTGGACGAGGCAACTCTATCGGTCCAGCAACGGCAACTCGCTCTCGCTTTGCGCGATATGGAAGCCGCTAAGCGCACGGTGGCCAGCGATCAGGCCAACCTTTGGGAGAAGACCATAGATTACGGACGCGCCGAGCAGCTTTGGCACGAGAACGTAGTCTCCGCTCAGACTCGCGATCTCGCCGATACCGCGCTGAAGCAATCGCAGGCCGCGCTTCTGCGCGACCAGGCCCTGCAAGCGGCGGCCGAGGAAAGCGTCAGCGTCGCGCAGGCCAACATCAAGAACGCGCAGGAAAGTCTCAAGCTGGCCCAGATCATCCTTGGATACACAACCTTATACGCCCCCTTCTCGGGCGTAATTTTGGTGCGGAATGCGGAACTGGGTGAAGACATGCAGCCGGGAACGCCGGTATTCACCCTAGCTGACCTCGACCACGTGTGGCTGCGCGCCTATATCAACGAAACCGATATCGGCCGCGTTCGCTTCGGGCAGGCGGCGCTGATCACGACCGACAGCTATCCGGGGCAGAAGTATGTTGGCCGCATCTCGATGATCTCGCAAAACGCCGAATTCACGCCGAAGAGCGTCGAAACCCACGCCGAAAGAGTGACGCTGGTCTACCGGGTCAGGATCGACATCGAGAATCAAAGCCATGAGCTCAAGCCGGGAATGCCGGCGGACGCCACCATCGAACTGAGTCCGCCGGGGTCGCCATGAGTGAAGAAATCGTACACGTCAGCGGATTGATGAAACGTTACGGTGACGTAGTCGCCGTCGACAACTTGAGTTTCAACGCGCAGAAAGGGGAGATCCTTGGATTCGTGGGCCCCGACGGCGCCGGGAAAACTACCACACTGCGCATCCTCGCGGGAGTTCTTTCCGCCGATGTCGGCACAGCGCTTGTCACCGGGCAGGATGTTCTGCGCCAGCCGGAAGTCGTCAAGAGCCGGATCAGTTATATGCCCCAGCAGTTCGGCCTCTATGAGGATCTGACGGTCACCGAGAACATACGCTTCTACGCTGATATCTTCGAAGTCAGCCGGGCAGAGCGCCGACAACGAGAGCAGCAGTTGCTCGAAGCGTCCGGCATGAGCCGTTTTCGAGACCGCCTGGCCGGCCAGCTCTCCGGAGGTATGAAACGCAAGCTTGGCATTGCCTGTGCCCTGATCCACACGCCGCAACTGCTGCTGCTCGATGAGCCCACTACCGGGGTCGATCCCGTCTCGCGCCGTGAGCTTTGGAACATCCTTTACTCGCTGGTCTTCGAGGGGGTAACGGTGCTGGTCTCGACCGCTTATCTCGATGAGGCCGAACGCTGCCACCGGCTACTGCTGATGCACCAGGGACGCCGTCTTTTCTTCGGCACCCCCGAGGAGCTTAAGAACATGTTACCCGGTGCGGTCTTTTCGATCAGCTCGCCCGATCCCCTGGCGCTCCAAACGGCCGCCGCCGGTGAGCGGGGTGTTTTGAGCGCAACGGCTATGGGCGACGCGCTCCATGTGGTGGTCGATGATCCTGACCGCCGCCTTGCGCAATTGCGCGCCGGGTTTGAACACGCAGGAGTCCCGTTTGGCGAGCCGCGCCGCATACCGGCGAGCGTCGAGGATGTTTTTGTTTACGTAATCTCCCGGCGGCCACCGGGAAAGGGCTTATGAGCCATGAGCGAAGGCCCGTCAATCGTGGTCGACAAGCTGGTGAAGCGATTCGGCGGCTTCACCGCCGTCAACCAGGTCAGCTTTGAAATCCGCGCCGGCGAGATCTTCGGTCTGCTGGGGCCTAACGGATCGGGAAAATCCACCATCATACGCATGCTATGCGGCCTCCTGACTCCCAGCTCAGGTTCCGCCACGGTAGTTGGGTTTAACGTGGCGCGCCAGGCTGAAGAGGTCCGCCGGCACATCGGGTACATGTCGCAAAAATTTTCTCTCTACAACGATCTGACTGCGATCGAGAACCTTCAATTCTTCGGTGGCCTCTACGGGGTCAAGGGGTGCGCGCTCGACGAACGCATCGCCTGGGCGATCAAAATGTCGGGGCTCGCCGGCAGCGAGCAATCGCTGACGGGCGAGCTGTCAGGCGGTTGGAAACAGCGACTCGCTTTGGGCTGCGCCGTGCTGCACCGCCCGCAGGTGCTGTTTCTCGACGAACCCACCGCCGGAGTCGATCCGCTTTCGCGCCGTCAGTTCTGGGAGCTGATCCACCAGATGTCGCGCGAAGGAGTCACGATCCTGATCACCACCCACTACATGGACGAGGCGGAATACTGCAACCGGCTGGCCCTGATAGACGAGGGCCGGATAGTGGAGATGGGAACCCCAACGGAAATCAAGCAGACCGGCATAAGAGGCGATTTGTTGTTGATCGAATGCAGCCCGCTCGGCGGCGGACTCGAGGCCATCAAGCAGGCGCCCGGCGTGATCGACGCCTCGGTCTTCGGCGCCGCCCTGCATGTGGTAGTCAGTGCCGGGCGGCAGCCTCTGACCGAGCTCCCCGCCTCCCTGGCGGCTCACGACGTCCGAGTCGATCGCATCGAACTCATCTCCCCGTCCCTCGAAGACGCCTTTGTCTCCCTTACTGGAAGCCGGGCTCTCAGCGGTGAACCTTCTCAATGAATCTCCGACGAACCGCGGCGATGAGCCGCAAGGAATTCATCCAAATTTGGCGCGATCCGCGCAGCCTCATCATTGTGCTCTTCCTGCCCCTGATTCAGATCCTGTTACTCGGCTATGGGGCGCGGCTCGATGCCCACCATATACCGGTGTACGTCTTCGACCAGGAAGGCAGCCAGGACAGCCAGGCCCTGCTCAAGGCATTTCAAGCCTCGCCCTACTTCGACGTGGTCAAGGCCGTTAACAACTATCACGCCCTCGCGAGAGCCATCGATGCCGACCAAGCCAAGCTCGGGATTGTGATTCCCTGGAACTTCTCCGAGCGTCTTGACGATGCCGGCCGAACCAGTGTCCAAGCTTTAGTTGACGGGACCGACGACAACAGCGCCCAGCTCGCCGAGGGTTACGCCCAGGCGGTGGTAGAAACCTATGCCAGCAACGTGCAGATGGACTGGTTCGCACGTCATGGTCTTTCCCAGCAGGCAACCCGCCCTCTCAGCGTCGACTACCGCACCTGGTTCAATGAGGACTTGGAAAGCAAGAATTTCATCATTCCCGGAACCGTCGCGCTGGTGATGGCGCTGATGGGCGCTTTGCTGTCATCGCTTACCATCGCGCGCGAGTGGGAACGTGGCACCATGGAGCAGCTGATCGCCACTCCGGTAACCGCGCTGGAGATAATGGTAGGAAAGCTGGTTCCCTACCTGGTTATCGGATTGGTCGACGCCGCGCTCTGCGTAGTCTTCGCGGTCGGCTGGTTTGGGGTGCCCTTCCGCGGCGGATTGGGGGCGTTCTTTCTCACTACAATCTTGTTCCTGATCGTAGTCCTCGGCATCGGCTACATCATCTCGGTTGCGACCAAGAGCCAGCTCGGCGCCAGCCAGTACGCCCTGTTGGTCACGCTGCTGCCTACCTCGATGCTGTCGGGCTTCACCTTTCCGATCGATCAGATGCCGGCGCCCATACGAACCCTCACTTACTTGGTTTATAGCCGCTACTACGTGAGCGCCCTCAAACGTATTTTTCTGAGCAGCGCGGCCATCAACGATCTGGTTCCGGAAATAGTGGCAATGAGTATCTACGCTGTGGTCATCGGCTTTTTCGCCACACGCGCATTTCGCAAGAGTCTGCAATAGCGAATTAATATGCTCGATCGGATCTGGCGCATGATCGTCAAGGAGTTCCTCCAGCTAAGACGCGATAAATATGCGCGTTTCCGGCTAATCGTGCCGCCGATCGTCCAGATGCTCATCTACGGCTACGCCGCCACATTTGAGGTGAACCGGGTGCAGATCGCGGTGATTGACTTTGACCATAGCCAGGAAAGCCGTGACCTTTTGAGCCGCTTCACTTTTACAGGCCGGTTTGAAGTCGCGAAGATCCTTTCCAATGAGCAGGAGTTGAAATCCCTCATCGGCCGGAGCGACATCCCAATGGCGGTCGAAATCGAGCCGGGATTCGCGGAGCTCCTGCGCAAGGGACAGACCGCGCATCTGCAGGTCATCGTCGACGGCACCAATTCCAACACGGCTCTCATCGCCGTCGGATACGTCAACCAGATCGCTGATCAATTCGCTCAGGACTACGCGGACAACCAGCTCAATCAGCTAATGCCCGCAATAGCTGTAACCGTTCCGCGGATAAGCCTCGAGCAACGACCCTGGTACAACCCCGACCTCAACAGTCAATGGTTTTTCGTCCCGGGAGTTATCGGCAGCATCACGCTTATGATGGTAGTGACCCTGACCGCGTTCGCGATCGTTCGCGAACGCGAAATCGGCACGCTCGAACAGGTCATGGTCACTCCGATCAGGCCCTTCGAGTTGATCCTCGGTAAGACCATTCCTTTCTTCCTGGTGGGCCTCGCGGATGTGGTTCTGGTCGCGGTCGTCGGAACCCTCTGGTTCCAGGTACCCTTTCGCGGCAACGTGCTGGTCCTGCTGCTCGGAGTCGTTCTGTTCCTCCTGAGCACCCTGAACGTGGGCCTGCTCATCTCCACACTCTCATCGACCCAGCAGCAAGCCTTCGCCTTGGGGTTCTTCTTCCTCAACCCGGCTTTCACGCTCTCGGGCTTCGCCTTCCCGATCACGAGCATGCCCAAGGCCATGCAGATGATCACCTACGTCGACCCGCTACGTTATTTTCTGGTTATCTTACGCGGCACTTTCCTGAAAGGCGTGGGACTCGATGTCCTGTGGCCCCAGATGCTCGCGCTCGCCGTGCTGACCTCGGTTCTACTGCTGGTCAGCGTGGCGCGCTTCCGCAAGTCCATCGACTAAGAAAACCTTGTTGATGGGCTCGACGACTTCGCGCGGCGCGAAGATGAAGTGAAACTGAAGCCCGACGGCATCGAGGCTTCGGTAGACCTCCCGTAGCACACCTCAGGAGCTGGGTCACTCCGGGCGAGGTTTTTCGCAGCGGCAGGGCTTTGCTAAGCGGTGGACCGGGCAGGTTGATAGTTGCACCACGGGTCAGTCGCGAGAAAGTCGCCGGTCAGCGCATAGGCGCGCGAGCGCGAGCCGCCGCAGAAGGTGCGATACTCGCACCGCCCGCATCTGCCGCGCAGGGCGGCGGGGTCACGCAGCGTGCGGAAGAGTGCGGAGTCACGATAAATCTCGGCCAAGCTTTGCGATCGCACGTTTCCAGCAGAAACCGGCAGGAATCCGCTCGGATAGACCTCACCCGTGTGGGACACGAAGACAAAGCCCTTGCCAGCGTTGACGCCGTGAGGCGCAAGCCCAACGGTGTGCCCCGGCCCTTCCGACCGCCGAAGCATGTCGGGCATCGGCACCGTGCCGGGGTGGCCCTGATACTGCTTGCCGCTGCTTTCCGCCTCGTGTTGCGCGACATAGCGCCGGTAATGGGGTGCCTCGGTCACCTTCACGATGAAGTGCGACTTTTTCTGAACCGCGTATAAGATCGCGAAGAGTTCCTCACACTGGGATGCCGCGACGCCGTCCAGGACCTCGCCGCGTCCGACCGGGACCAGGAAGAACACCTCCCAGAAGACCGCTCCAAGACGCTCGACCAACTCGGCCATCTCGGACAGAAACGGTGCCGAACCAGCCCACAGCGTCGTGTTGATCTGCAGCGGCAGACCGCATTGGTGCGCCCACTGGACTGCCGCGATTGTCTTGTCGAAGGCCCCTGGTGCTCCACGGAAACCGTCGTGAAGGTCAGCGCGTGGATAGTCGAGGCTCAGCGCCATCTGGTCGAGGCCTGCCTCCTTCAACTGGCGCACCACGGTCGGAGTAAGTGCTGGAGTTGCCGCCGGAATGGTACCCATGCGCAGGCCGAGCCGCTTGCCCTCGCGCACGAGGTCCAACAGGTCGGGACGTTTGAGCGGGTCGCCACCGCTTAGGATAAACACCGGGGTGCCCATCGCAGCGGCCTCGGCAAGCAGCGCGAAGCCTTGCGCGGTGGTCAGTTCGCCGGAATGGCGCAACGGTTGAGCCGAGGCGCGGCAATGGCTGCAGCCGAGGTCGCACGCCTGAGTCGTTTCCCAGATAACCAGAAAGGGCGCTTTCGCGAAGTCGATCGAGGGCATCATGGCACGTTCACGCAGTTGTCGGAGATTTGAGGATGCACAATGGTTGGGTAGGTCCGTTCAACGCGCGTGCGCTCCGGCAATACTTTTAGAGAAATCGCACCTCTGTGCAGGATCAATGGCACTCGCGCCGCCGGCGAAGAACGTTTAGCTGATGGCAGAGACCCACAATCTCCAGTTCCAACCCCGTCCTGCTGCGGAACCGGCAAATGAACAGAAAAACGGCCGTGGACATTGAGCGTGAACATGTCAGCAACACTATCCCGTCCGATGCCAAAACTCCAGTGTTCCCGCGCTATCGACGCCCCGGTTCGGTCGCTCGCCAACGTGACAATTGGCGCGGCATGCATCATGCTTGTGATGAACAGCCTATAATATAGGTTCCGCGACGCGTAAACTGTTGTAGCTGAGTGAGTGAAAGCCCGGTGCGCAAAACAGCGGTGCAAAACCTCGTAGCCTATGCGATAGCGGCGGCAATCGTATGCTACGCTGCACGCGGCGTCTCCTGGAGGCAGGTGGCCGGCGCCGGAAGTCACGCCACACTCTGGATTTTTGCCATTGCCAGCCTGGGCGGCTTTCTATGCTGGTTTGTCGGTGAGACAGTACTGTATTCCCGCTTGTTCAGTTATTTTCACGGTCCGACGAGAACGGTCGAACTGCTTCCGACCATGGCCGCGGTCTATTTTCTTCAGATTGTGAACTCCTATGTCGCAAGCGGCGCGTTCGTGCTTTTTCTCCATACACGCAAGCGCGTGCCCTGGATAATGGGCGGATGCACCTTGCTGTTCCAAGGTTACCTCGACGCCATGCTGCTGGCCACATTGTCGCTCTTGGCGATCGCTCTCGTGCCGACGTCACCGATTCGGCTGGGTCTCAACTACGCAGCCGGCGTACTCTGTGCTGGCTGTCTCATCGCCTCGTTCTGGCTCTTATGGGGAGCGCGGCTCCGCACTGGTAATTGGCTCCGATGGATCTATGAACGGCCCTCGATGGCGAGTTTCCGCATGGCGCGGCCGTCGCATTACATCAAGCTCCTCGTCATCAGGTTCCTAATCGTCCTGGTAGCGGGCTTTGCGCTCTATGGACAGTTCGTCAGCTTTCATATCGGGGTCCCGCTCATGCAGACGTTGGCACTGACGCCATTCATTGTGGCGATCGGAAATTCGCCATTCTCACCAGGCGGAATTGGAACGACTCAGTTAGTGTTCACCCTGGCTTTCGCCCGGTTCGCCAGCAAGGACGATCTGTTCGCTCTGTCATTGGCCGTAACCGCCTTCAACCTCCTGGTCCGTATACCGATGGGACTAGCCATGGGTGCACCGCTCGTGGAAGAAGCAGTCGAGGTCGAAAGCGAATTAGTGACCAAGCGCACGGTCGGACAGCTATGACTTTCATGCGTTGGCAGAAGAGAAGCGTTGCCATGTTTCTAGAGCTGGCATTGCTGAGTTTGGCTCCGATGTCGCATGCTACGGACGATCAACAGACGCGGGAGACCGTAGAACGGGTAGCGCGTCTCTTTAGCAGCAAGTCCAGCATAGCTACGGTGAAAATGCAGATCACTAATGAAGATGGACAACGCGATATCTCGATGAAGATCTGGTCGCTCGGAGAAAAGATTCTTGTCCGCATCACCAGTCCTCAGGATGAAGCCGGCACCGCCATCCTGAAAGAAAGCAGCGACATCTGGTATTATCTGCCTAAGTCGAATCGCACGGTTAAAGTTCCGCCTTCGATGGCAATGAACTCGTGGATGGGAAGCGACTTCACGATTGACGATCTGGTTAAGGAAACTTTCCTCACGCGCGATTACTCTATCAGCACCTTTTTCGAAGGAAAGCGCGGCGGGGTTGCGGTCGATGAATACACTCTGACACCGAAACCGGAGGCCGCGGTGGTGTGGGGAAAGATTATTTTGCAGATTCGCAAAGCGGACGCCGTGCCGACATGGCAGGGTTTCTATGACGAGGACGGGCAGTTGGTCCGAGAGCTTACCTTTTCTGATTACAAGCCGATGAGCGGCAGGCTCATTCCTACGCGCCTCGTCATGCGTTCGGCCGCCAAGGCCGGTTCGCAGACGACGATCGAGTACGAAGATATCGCGTTCGATGTGCCGATCGGCGAAGGGACATTTTCACTGCCCAGCCTGAAGTGATGAGAGGACGGCTTTTACAGCTCGCATGGCGCAATCTTTGGCGCAATCCTCGGCGTACTTTCATCACGATGGCCGCCATAGCGTTTGGCTATGTCATGCTGTTGTTCGTAGCGTGCCTGATGGCCGGCCTGAGATGGCAGATGATCCAGAACGGTACTTGTCTCATCATGTCCCAGATCCAGGTGCATGCTCCCGATTACTACCCCAGCCGTTCCATTCAAAAGACTCTGGGCGGGAGGCAAGGAACGGATGTCAGCGCAATGCTGGCCACCGTCACAGCTGATCGCCGGGTTTATGCTGCGGCGCCCAGGGTCTATGGATACGGCTTGCTAAGTGTGGCTCATCGCTCCGCTGGCGTAGAGCTAATGGGAATCGTTCCTGATCGGGAACCGAAGGTTACTATTCTAAATAGTCAGATAGCAAAAGGTAGTTATCTGGCTGCGCGGATGCCAAAGGGGGTAGTGATAGGAGATAAACTCGCGAGCACGATTGGCATCGACGTGGGCTCGGAAATCGTTCTGCTGACGCAGGCGGCCGATGGTTCGATGGGCAACGACGTGTACACAGTCGTGGGGATTTTTCACAGTGGCCTTGATGCGGTGGACCGTGGTTTGGTTCTCATGTCTCTGTCTTCTCTACAGGACCTTCTGCATCTGGCGCCCGCGAGGATCCATGAAGTTGGTATCAAGCTGAATGACATAACGGCAGCTACTACTGTGGCTGCCGCACTTGAGCTCCAACTGGATAAAACTCTTCCCGTACGGGCAATGGCATGGCCTGAGCTGGCGCCGGAACTGGCCAATTACGTGCAGTTCAATCACGGCATCACCGTTGTTCTCTTTTTCATTTTCTTCCTGTTGGCGGTGATCGGCGTGATGAACACCATGCTCATGGCGGTGTTTGAGCGCACGCGTGAACTGGGCATGCTGATGGCCCTGGGAATGCGCCCAGTTCAGGTGATTGTTCTGATCCTGACGGAAGCGGCAGGGTTGGCGGTGGCGAGCCTGGTTGTGGGAGGCGCGCTTGGCGTCCCGGTCCTGTGGTATTTGCAGGAGCACGGTCTGGACCTGGGTGGCGCTACCGGCGGAGTAATCTCTCTGGCAGGAGTAGTGGTGGGGCACCTCTGGTACGGCCGGCAGGATTTTCCCGCGTATGGTCAAGCGGCAGTTGGGCTGGCCGCCACAGCTCTAGTGTCTGCGCTCTACCCTGCCTGGCGAGCCGCTCACTTTCGGCCGACGGAAGCAATTCGTAAGGTCTAAACAGTGAGAAGTGTTCTCCTTCTAGTAAAAATCAGCTGGCGCAATCTCTGGCGCAATCCCCGTGGCACCCTGCTGACGGCGCTGGCGCTGGGCCTGGGTCTGGCGCTGCTGCTGATCTCGTTAGGTCTGCTCGATGGCGGGCACGAGCAAACGATTGCCGACGGGGTGCGGTTCGGTCCGGGGCATGTGGTGATCCAGGCGAAGGGATATCAAGACTCCGGCTCGGACGAGCTGCTGCTTCCGGCCCAAGTGGTATCTAGGATCGAAGCGTTTTTGCAAACTCCGGAAATGAAGCAGACAGTGCGAGGAGTTAGTCCGAGGCTTCTAGCGACCGGGCTGCTCAGTTCCTCAGCCAATTCCGCCGGCGTGAGAATCACGGGGGTGATTCCGCAGGACGAACCCGCTGTATCGCTGATTCCGGAGCGAATAGTTGAAGGGACGTATCTAAACAATGACAAGCCTTCAGGTGTTGTCATCGGCGACGAGCTGGCTCGCAAGCTCGAGGTCAAGATAGGTTCTCGAGTAGTGCTCATGACTCAGGCGCTGCGACAGCCCGGCAATGAAACCAAGAATGGCGCTGGCGAAGAGATGCAGAGCACCCTTTTGCGGGTGAGTGGCATCTTCCGCACGGGGCTACAAGCGGTCGATGCTAATATCATTCACCTGCCTTTGCCCGCGGCTCAGGTCCTGCTCGGAGTGCCAGATGGCCAGGTTACTCAGGTAGCCATCCTGCTTCAACAGGAAGGTGATTCGCCGATGGTAGCAAGAGCTTTGCGGAAGCAGTTGACGGGAGCGCAGGTGGAAGTCCTGACGTGGCGCGAATCAATCCCGATGCTTGCCCAAATTCTCGGCCTGGACCACGCCTTCAACTACATCATGAACGGTGTAATACTGGCCATGGTAGGATTGGGAATACTCAACACGATTCTCATGAGAGTACTGGAGCGTCGATATGAATTCGGCGTTTGTAAAGCTCTGGGTCTTAAACCTCGGCAGCTTGCAGTGATGGTAGTAGGCGAATCTCTGGCCCTCACGGCGATAAGCCTGGCTTTGGGACTAGCGTTGGGTCTGAGCGTAGAACATTATTTCGCCACCACGGGATTGGATCTGCGCTGGATATTCAAGGCAGGTCTTCCACCCGCGCTTGTTTTCGATCCTATTCTCTATTCGCGCTTAAGCTCGAATCGAATCGTTTGGTCGGTTAGTATTGTATTCGCGATGGCGACACTCATTTCCTTTTATCCGGCGCTCAAAGCAGCGCAAACAGAGCTACCAGACGCATTGAAGACGCTTTAGAAAGGAGGGCGATGGTGGTGGCAGAGTGGGCGGTGGAACTGAGGGACGTCAGGAAGACCTACCGCACTGGACCTATCGAGGTTCCGGCACTGCGTGGCGTCTCTCTACAGATTGCTGCCGGGGAATTCGCGGCTACTGCCGGTCCGTCGGGTTCTGGTAAAACCACCCTGCTCAACATCATTGGCGGACTAGACCGGGCTGACGTGGGCGAGATATGGGTGGCAGGGCAAAACCTTCAGCTCCTATCTTCAAGTGAGCTGGCGCATCTGCGTTTGCAGCGTATCGGCTTTGTGTTCCAAACGTACAATCTGCTGCCCGTCCTTACCGCTTTGGAAAATGCCGAGTTTACGTTGCTCCTCCAGGGGATGCCTGCGCACAAGCGCAGAGTAAGGGTGGAAAAGCTGTTTTCTGAAATCGGCCTCGCCGGCCTTGAGGATCGTCGCCCGGCGGAGTTGTCGGGCGGGCAGCAACAACGGGTTGCCGTGGCTCGAGCAATGGTTACAGAACCTGCGCTCATTCTGGCGGATGAGCCCACGGCGAATCTGGACTCTGCCACTGCTATCGCCCTCCTCGATGTAATGGAACACCTCAATCGGACGACAGGTACGACTTTCATCTTTTCCACCCATGATCCCCAGGTCATGGAACGAGCTCACCGTTTGATCCGCTTGCGGGACGGTCAAATAGCGAGCGACGAGAAGCGTGACAGGCAAAATGCGGGAGTGACGGCAAGAGGAGACGCTTGCTGACTACAGAAAAGAGTCACCTGGGAATCGATGCGCCCCCGAGCACAGCGGCGATCGGCGCGTGGCCAGCGCCGGCCACGGCTGCTGAAGCTACGACCGGCTGCGCGCCTGCGATGTAGAAGCGAATCAGTTCGGTAGTGACCTCAGGACCGCCGACAAAGGTGGTACCTTCCTGCTTGAGCAGCCGATAGGGCGGCGCCGCCTCGAAATAGAGCGTGTTTTTGGGAATTACCGGCTTGATGACTTGCAGGACGAAGCGGGGCCAGTTCGGCATTACCGTCGTGATGTCGACTTTCGCGCTTACCTTGAGCGCGTAGAAGCTGCCGGCCGGCACGCTGATCTGTTCGGATCTCGCGGCCCAAACCTCCTGACCTACATAGCTGTACGGCGTGATCTGCTGATGAATCATACCTTCGCCGCCGTCGCGCGGCGCGTCGAGGACGCGCAGAAACGCCATCCACGGAACGGAGTCCGGATACAAGTCATGTGGCAAGTCTGCGGCTCCGGCTAGCCGCAGCACCGCTGCATCGTTACGCCAGAACGCGCTCTGCAGCGCGCGGCCATGATCGTACAGCGTCCATTGATACATGGTGCAACCCTGACGATGATTGGGAAACAGCCAGAAGGCGACTTCGAACTGATACGCCGATAGGGTGGTCACCTCGATATGGATCGTGTCGTCGCCGATCATTTCGTTCCACGACTTGACCTGGCTCAGGACCTCGCCGGTACGGTTCTCTGTTTGCCGGGTTTCGTCTACCTCGGTGCCGGGCGGCGGCGTCATTATGTCACTGCCGGATTGTTCGCCGATCATCCCGTGACCGATGAGACCGCGCGTCACTAGCCAGGCATCCGTTGCGCCACCTGCACTCGACTCTGTGCTCGGCGCCAGAACCACGTCGGTGCGGCCCACAGCAGGCCATAGAGTTAAAACTGCTGCCAGTAGGGTCAGCGAAGGAATCAGAATCCAGAATCGGAACGAAAAGATCTTCATTTTGAAATCCACATTCCTAACAGACGAGCATGGGCCGCGGCCGGATACGCATTTTTGATGCATTTTAGGGGCCTGCTTTGGCGCAAGTCCCCGCACCGCATACCGCGTGCCGGCGGCGACTCTTCTACCTCGAGCAAAGTGTGGAGATGTGAGAAAACTCTCGGACGAGGCAAATGTATTGTACACCAATGGACTCGAGAGGCAAAGGCCGTTGGTGAGGGAAGTGCAGCGCGATTAGCGCTCAATCTCGGAGCGCGGCACGGGGTCGCGACACGGTGGAAAGCCCCACAGTGCAGGAGTTGAGGAGACGGGCACTATCTTCATGTGGCTGTTCTCCCCGGCTTCATTGCAATTCCTGGGAGAGCGCCTGAAGTAGAAGAGGCTGTCTCAAGAAAAAATGGTCGCCGGGAAACATCTGCAGCGAGAACGAAACATTCGTCTGAGCACGCCACGCTTCAAGATCGCTGTCGTTCACTCTGTGATCCCGCAAGCCGCCAAACGCGGAGATGGGACAGTTCAGAGGCGGCTCAGTCGAGTACACGTAGGTTTCGTACACCGCAAAGTCTGCCCGCAAGAGAGGAAGCATAATGCCCATTAATTCTTCGTGGTCCAAAAGCTCGCTGGGCGTGCCGTTCAGCCGGCGCAGTTCCACTATGAATTCTTTGTCTGGCAGGGTATGGATCGGCGGGACTCGATGAGGGATTTGAGGCGCTCCACCAGCAGATACAAATAGGCGAACGGGATGAACGCCATATTGTCTGCGGATCTGGCGGGCGAGTTCAAAGCTGACTAATGCCCCGAGGCTGTGGCCGAAGAAGGCGAAAGGCCTGTCTAGGAATGGAGCCAGGGCTTGGGCGAGGGCTTCGACAAGAGGCGAGAGTCGAGTGAAAGGACGCTCCGTCACCCGAGTTCCTCGTCCCGGGAGTTGAACCGGGCAGACCTCGACATCCGCTGGCAAGCTGTCGGACCAGGTGCGAAAGATCAAGGCGCCTGCTCCGGCGTAAGGGAAACAAAACAAGCGAAGACGGGTCTTCCGTCCGGGGTTGCGGCATGAAATCCAGGGGTCAAAAGCAGCGGCGGTTGTCGAGCGACTCATTCAAAATCTGCCCCCTTACAAAGTAGAACACCCAGGTTAATTCTTTGATGAACGGATCCGGCTGTCCCGCTGATCCATTTTCCTTCTCAGGCTGAGCGGTCTCATATCGGTCCACACCTCCTTAATGTAAGCCAGGCATTCGGTCTTGGAACCGATCTTGCCTGTAGGCGTCCAGCCAGGAGGGAATTTCTTTTCGGAAGGCCAGATAGAGTACTGCTCTTCATGATTTACAACCACTTTATAGGTTGTGGTGTCTTCCCTGTCGTCACTATTCATTTTGCATCCTTCATCTATCCGATCGATCGATAGCCTTCTTCGGCGAAGCATGCTTCAGTCGCGCGCACCTGATCGAGGCAAGCTCGCAGCTTGTCGGCCAAGAATTCGACGTGAGGCTTGTAAACCATCGTAGCGTGATTGCCAGGAACGATATGGACGTCAGCTCCTCCAGCAGCCCACTCACTCCACCCCAAGGTCGGGTCAGATGAGGTTCTCGCAAGCTCCTGGGCAGCCTTGAAGAGCGTAATTCGACCCGGGTAGTGGTGCAGTACGTAGTTTCGCGTAGCTCGAAAATCGGCTTTGCAGAGTTCGATGAATGGCTGAGCTTGGGAAACTTCGATATCCAATGGCATCAGGCCGGCTCTCTTCGCGTGCTCGAGCACGCGCTCCAGCAGCTCGTGCTTCGGAAGGCGGGCGAGAGAGTCCCGAGGATCGAGTGAAAGACCGAAATAGTGGACAAAATCGACCAGCAACGTCACCTCGAAATCTTCGTCCGCAAATTCCTCGTCGGCCGTGGGAATCCGCGTATCCAGCAAGGCCAACAATGCCGCGCGTTGCCCCTGAGCATAAAGCTGCTGCGCCATCTCGAAGGCTACCACTCCTCCCATGGACCATCCTCCCAGGAGGTACGGACCCTCAGCCTGTACAGTCCGCATTGCGTTTATGTAGTAAGCGGCCATCTCTTCGATCTGCTCATGCGGTTCCTGTCCCTCTTCCAATCCTCTCGCTTGGAGCCCGTAGCAGGGCTGATCGGGACCCAAGCAATTTGCCAGATGGACGTAGGGAAAGACATGTCCGCCAGCCGGGTGTATCAAGAACAGAGGCCGTCTGGTGCCATCCGGTTGAATAGCTACCAAAGATGAACTTGGCGCCACTTTGGCATGTTGGTGGAGAATATTCGCTAGATGCTCGACCGTTGCTCCCTGAAACACAGTCGCTAAGGGAACTTTCTTGCCCAGCCTCTTTTCTATCAATGCGAACAAACGAACGGCCGCCAGGGAGTGTCCTCCCAGCTCAAAGAAATTGTCCGTCACGCCGATGGGCCGAACACCCAAAACCTCTTCCCACAGACTAACGAGCTGGAGTTCCAGAGCATTGCGAGGCGCCGCGAACACCCTTCCCGGTTCGGATCGTGTTCGCCCAGCCTCCGGCAGGGCGCCGCGGTCTACCTTCCCGTTGGGCATCAACGGCAAAGCATCGAGCGGCACGAAGACTGCCGGCATCATATAATCGGGCAGCTTCTCCTTCAGAAAGACACGCAACTCACCAGCCGTTGGCCCGGACTCCCGCTGAGCGACCACATAGGCCATCAACTGCTTCTCTCCGAGAGCGTTTTCCCGAGCCAAGACGACCGTCTCGCGCACGGCAGGGTGTTGGCGAAGCGCTGCCTCGATTTCCCCAAGTTCGATACGGAACCCGCGGATCTTCACCTGACCATCAATTCGACCCATAAACTCGATATTCCCGTCGGGGAGATAGCGGGCGAGGTCCCCCGTCTTGTACAGTCGCGTTCCAGGCTCACCACTGAAGGGGTTAGGGATGAAATTCTCCGCAGTCAAATCGGCCCGATTCAGATAACCCCGAGCCAAGCAGTCACCGCCAATATACAGTTCACCCAGAACTCCCACCGGAACAGGGTTACCGTACTTGTTTAGAATGTAAATCTCCCTGCATGCGAGAGGCCGGCCAATAGGAATTCCCTGAAGAGCTGAGAACTCGCAAAGCCGCGGAGCGATATCAATGGCGGCTGCCGTTATGGTGGTCTCCGTCGGCCCGTAAGCATTGATTAGACGGATTGAACTCATCGGTGTTCGCTGCCAAAGATCGAGGAACTCGGGCAACATTGTATCTCCGCCCACGATAAAAACTCTGGGCTGAGCATTTGGGACCAACTCCGAACTGTCTGCCCACTCTCGCGCCAGTTCCTGCCAGTAGCCGGTTGGAATATTTAGTACAGTGAGTCTGAATTCCGAAATCCTTTTGTGAAATTCTGTTGTATGCCATACGTCGGTTCCCATCATAACCAGAGTGGCGCCAACGATAAGTGTGGGTAACACTTGCTCCAATGATAGATCGAAACTCAATGAAGCAAACTGGAGCACCTTATCGGTTGAGTCCAGATCGTAGTACTTTTGAACATCAAGGCAGTGCTCTGCAATCGAAGCATGCGAAATCAGAACTCCCTTTGGCTGACCGGTGGACCCCGAGGTATAGATTACATAAGCCAGGTTCTCAGGCTCGGTTAAGCAAATTGGGTTCTCCGGACTCTCCTGGGCGATGATCTCCCAGTCTGAATCCAGACAGACCACCTTCGCATGGTGTTCAGGCAATTCCTCCAGCAACGCTTCTTGAGTCAGTAGTACCGGGACCTCGGCGTCCTCCAGCATGAAGGCGAGTCGCTCTTTCGGATACGCTGGATCCAGAGGCACGTAGACCCCGCCCGCCTTTAGAATGCCAAGCAGTCCGACGACCATCTCCACCGAGTGCTTGAGGCAGACTGCCACCGGTACCTCAGGTCTCACTCCCAGAAGGCGTAGATGATTCGCCAGTTGATTGGCCTGGCGGTTAAGCTCTTCGTAGGTCAGCTCCTGGTCTTCAAGTACTACAGCTATCACGTCAGGTGTTCGCTCGACCTGCGCCTCGAAGAGTTGATGGATGCACTCGTTGGGACGATTATTGCTGGCATCTTTGCAGTTCGCCAGTAGTAGCTGTCGCTCTGCTTCGGTTAATAGCAGTAAGTCCGAGAGGCGTCTCTCAGGAGCAGCGGCCACGGTCTCCAGTAAGAGCCCAAGATGGCCAAGCATACGTGCAATAGTAACGGCCTCAAACAAATCGGTGTTGTATGCTAGTGTTCCGACGAGACCTCGATCGGTGTCGACGAAATGCAGGGTTAAATCGAAGTGAGTCGTCCGGGTGTCCACTTCCACAGGACTCAGCCTCAATCCCGGCAGTTCCACCGCCTGCGGCGAAGCATTCTGCAGCACGAACATCACCTGGAAGAGCGGATTACGGCTTAGATCCCTCGCCAGGTGCAATTCCTCGACCAGCCTCTCAAAAGGCAGGTCCTGATGGGAATAGGCTCCCAAGCACACTTCTCGCACCCGGCGCAAAAGCTCCCGAAAACTGGGATTGCCTGACAGGTCGGTGCGCAGGACCAGCGTGTTTACGAAAAATCCTATTAGCCTCTCGATCTCCAGCCGGTTACGATTGGCGATCGGCGTGCCAATTACGAGGTCGTCTTGATTCGTGTACCCGTGCAACAAAACCTGGAACGCCGCTAGTAGGGTCATGAATAGAGTAACCGCTTCGTGGCGGCTTAGCGCCTTCAACCCATCGCCCACGGTCCGGGGCAATAGAATAGATTGGTGCGCTCCGTGAAAAGTTTGTACAGCCAGCCTCGGGTGGTCCGCGGGCAGCTCCAAGAGCGGAGGCGCGCCAAGCAGTTGCTGCTTCCAATAGGTAAGCTGGGTCTCCAGAACCTCACCCTCCAACCAATGCCGCTGCCAATGGGCAAAATCTGCATATTGGATGGGTAGCTCAGGTAGCGATGCGGGCCTTTCGGAACAAAAGGCATCGTAGAGTACCGCCATCTCCCGAATCAGGATTCCCGTTGACCAACCATCGGAAACAATATGATGCATCGTCAGAAGCCCGACGTGCTCGTCTTCGCCCAGCCGTAGCACTGTAGCCCGCACGAGCGGACCTTCGGCCAAATCGAAGTGCCGCTGCGCCTCGTTCGTCGCCAGCCGTTGGACCTCGGCCTCCCTCTCGGTCTCGGGCAGCTCTCGCAAATCAACTATCGGTAGCGCCAACGTCAGGAACGGTGCGACAACCTGAACCGGGCGGCCGTCCACAATGGCAAAGGTCGTTCGCAAGACTTCATGGCGCTTAACGATTTCGTCGAGACTCTGCTTGAGCGCCGCCACGTTGAGCGGTCCCTTGAGACGGACGGCGGCGGGGAAATTATAGACAGAGCCGCCCGGTTCGAGCTGATCGATGAACCACAGACGCTGTTGAGCAAAGGACAGGGGTAGTTCTCCGTCCCGGGGAACAGGCACAATGGGGGGAGCCTGTAGTCCTGCTCCGCGGCCTGCATCAACGCTTTCGGCCAGGCCGGCAACGGTGGGCGCCTCGAACAGGCGGCGTAGCGGCATCTCCACCTGGAGGGCTTCGCGGATTCGGGAAACAACTTGGGTAGCCAACAGCGAGTGCCCGCCTAGCTGAAAAAAGTTATCGTGAACACCTACTCGTTCGACGCCTAGTACTTGGGCCCAAATCTCGGCCAGCAGATCTTCGGTAGGCGTGCGGCATGCTACGAATGCTTCGTCCAGCTCGGGTCGCCGGTCATCAGGCGTCGGCAGTGCATGGCGGTTTACCTTACCGTTAGCGGTCAACGGGAAGACTTCCAGCAGCACGAAGACCGCAGGCACCATGTGCACGGGCAGCTTATCCTTCAAAAAACCGCGCAGCTCGGTGGTGGTGGGGCGTGACTCTCCGTCAGCGACTACATAGGCCACCAACCGTTTCTCTCCGGGCCCGACTTCCTGAGCCTGGACGATAGCCTCCCGCACGGCCGGGTGTTGTCCGAGTGTTCCCTCGATTTCGCCAAGTTCGATTCGGAACCCACGGATCTTCACCTGATGATCGCCGCGACCCAGGAACTCGATATTCCCGTCCGGCCGATAGCGCGCCAGGTCCCCGGTCCTATACAGCCGCGCTCCTGGCTCGCCGCTGAAGGGGTCTGGAGTAAACATCTCACCGGTCAAATCGGGTCGCCCGATATAGCCTCGAGCCAGACCCACGCCACCGATGTACAAATTACCGGTGGCGCCGATCGGAAGCAGGCGAAGTAGGCCGTCTAAAATATATACTTGTGCGTTTGGTATAGGTCGTCCAATAGGAACTACAGAATGAGCATTACATTCTTCGCATGGCCAATATGCAGAGTCGATGATTGTCTCAGTCGGTCCATACACGTTGTACAGCTTGGCCCCGATGCGGCTTTGTAACCGCGTGACGATCTGGGGCGCCAATGCCTCGCCGCCGCACATAACAGCGCGCAGGGCGAGGCTTTCGTCGAAAGCGGGCTCCTCAACCAGAAGCTGGAGAAGCGATGGCACGCAGTGGAGAATTGAGATTCGCTCGCCACGGATGATGTCTGCCAGGTATCGGCTATCACGATGACCGCCAGGTTCCGCAACTATCAGGGTTCCTCCCGCCAACAGCGTCGCGAACAATTCGCGTCCAGCGGCATCGAAGGTGATGGGAGTCTTCAAGAGACAGCGGTCGCTGGATGACAGCTCAAGTGTCTCCATTATCCAGCTAATGGCATTAGTCAGTCCGCCATGCTCGACCATTACTCCCTTCGGCCTTCCGGTCGAACCCGAAGTGTAAATCACATACGCGAGGTTTTGGGCGGTTGCGTTAGCGTGCGGGGTATTTTCGCCATGCCTCGCGATGGTTTCCCAGTCCGAATCCACGCACACCACCTCGATTCCAAGCTCCGGCATACTGTCCCGCAGAGTTTTCTGCGTCAGCAGCACCTGCGCGTGAACATCGTCAATCGCGTAGGCTACGCGCTCTTTGGGATACTCCGGATCCAACGGCACGTAAGCTCCGCCAGCCTTGAGAATGCCAAGGATTCCCACGACCATCTCCAGCGAACGATCCATGCAGATTGCGACTGGAACTTCCGGTCCGACACCGAGACCTTGCAGGTGATAGGCGAGTTGATTGGCGCGCGCCTCGAGCTGAGCGTAGGTCAAACGGCGGTTCTGAAAAACGAGCGCGACATTCTCCGGCTGTTGCCGGGCCCGTTCCGCGAAAAGTTCGTGGACACACTTGCTTTTAGAACAGTCGGTCCGCCTATCGTTGAACTCAACCAGCAGCTGGCGCTGCTCATTGGGGCTCACGATGTCTAGATCTGCGATTGGCGATTCCGGATTTGCGCAGGCACTCTCGAGCAGAGTCCGGAACTCTTGCGCCAGGCGGTCGACATCCTCAGCCCAGAAGAAGCTGGAATCGTAGTGAAGCTCCGCGACCAGAAGGCCACTTCGCTGTACGCAGGAGAGTTTCAGCTTGAACCGGTCAAAACAGCTGTATTGCTTCTGAATGGAAAATATCGTGTCGCCCTCGGTATGATTCGCCTCCGCATCCTGGAATTCAAAAGCTACCGGAAAGAAGCGCCACGGCTCGATTTCGGAATCCAATCGAGGAAGTTGTTCAAAGCTGAAATACTCCTGCCATTCAACCGCTTCCCGCGCCGATCCATTAGTCCGTTCCAGAACTTCACTGAACCGAAGCTGCTCTTCGAGCCGACAGTGAACAGGGAGCGTCTTTGCAAACAGGCCCAGCGCTTCCTGCAGCCCTTCGTAAGTACGCCCATCGCACGCCGCGCCGGCCACAAAGTCTGATTCGCCAGCGAGACGCCAGAGCAGGATTTGCCAACAAGCCAGGAAGAACGCAGAGGCCGAAGCTTCATACTTGGCCACGAGCTTTCTAATCTTCGGGGTCAACTCAGGATTGACCGCCGACGCCAGAAGCCGGGGCTCGAAGGCCGCCCTTGCGGAAGGTCGCTTTTCGAAAGAGAGCTTCGGAACGCGGAGAGCCAAGGCTTCCGCTTCGCGCCAGTGCTTTTTTCCTTCCCGCGTTTCTTCCGATTCCAACAGGTTATTTTCCCACTCGGCGAGATCGGCATATTGAGACGGGTCGCCTGATGGTTCTTGGCAGCGTACGAAAGCCGAATAGCGGCGGCTAATCTCACGCACCAGAATCCTGAGTGATGCAGCATCAGCACACAGCGATGGCACGTTGACGAGCAACATGTGCCGGTCGGCCGCAAGAGTTAGCAAAGAGATGCGCAGGACCGGCCCGTTCGCAAGGTCGAAGGGAATCCGGCCAGCCTCCTGAAACAGCGACTCGATTTTCGCCTCTTGGCGTGAAGTGTCCCACGTGCTCAAGTTGTATTCCTCTATCCAGGGCGCAATCTCTTCGTTCACCTCTTGGAGAGGAATTTTTGTTCCGTGCGGACAACGAAAGGTGGTTCGGAGGATCTCGTATCGGTCGGAGACGTCCCGCAGGGCAGCCCTTAGAACCCGCAAGTTGAGACTCCCCTCGATGAGGATGGCGCATTGGGCACGATACGGCAGTTCGTCGCCGGCCTGCTGCAGTGACCACAGATGCCTTTGCTGAGGTGAAAGCCGGAACCCTTCAATAACGTCCATTGGCATTCGTGTAATTCTACTTTCGCCAGACGGCTTCACTGCTCAGTTGCGACGTTACGAAGTTCTTGCGCTTGACGTGTTTCATCTTTTGAATATTAACTTCCTTCTGCTCTTTCCGGACGCTCACCTGTTGTTGCCGGTCCGCCATGGCGAGCGTTAGCTTTAGCGCGTCCAGTCTGGCGGTTGGCTCTTGAAGTATGCGACGCAGAAGTATTTCGAAATGCTGCGACATGCGGGCAATGGTCGCGGTATCAAACAGGTCGCTGTTGTACCGCATGGAAGCGGCCAACGATTCCTGCGTCTCGATTATCAACAACACCAGGTCGAGAGTGGCGGCGCGGCGTTCCAGCGCCACCGACTCCAGAACAAGTCCCCCGGGATTCATGCGCAGCCCGGTTTCGGCCGCCACAAATGCAGACGCGCCTTGTTGCGCGATCCGGTGGGGCTTGTCGAGCACGAACATCACCTGGCACAGAGGTGGGCGGCCGAGCTCGCGGGGCGGCCGCAGGCGCTCAACCAACAGAACGGTGGGGTAATCCTGGTGCTCGAGAGCAGACAGCACAGTGTTGCGAACCTGGCCAAGAAATACCCCGAACGCAGGGTTCCCGGAGAGATTCGTCCTTAAGACTACGGGGTTCGTAAAGAGGCCGACGATACCTTCGAACTCGGCCCGGCTCCTACCCACCATAGGAGTTCCCAGCAGCAGGTCATCCTGGCCGCTATGATAGGACAGCACTACCTGGAACGCTGCGAGAAGCACCATGTACAGCGTCGCTCCATGAGCCTTGGCGAGAGCCCTGAGCCCGGAGTTCAGCTCCGCGTCCATAGTGAAGTCGTGCGATGCCCCTTGATAAGTCGAAAACGCGGGACGCGGCCGATCGGTCGGAAGATCCAGTATGGGTAGCTGCCCGGCCAATTGCTCCCGCCAGTATGCCCACAGCCGCTCTCCATCCGGGCTTGCCAGCATTTCGGCCTGCCAGCGGACATAGTCAGTGTATTGCAAATCAAGCGGAGGTAGATGCGCTTTCATACCGGCGCTCTCCGCCGGGTATAGGACGCCGAGTTCATCCAGGAGTATTGCTAGAGACCAGAAGTCGATCACTATGTGATGCACGACCAGCAGAAGAATATGTTCCCGTGCCGACCGCATGATCAGACTCACCCGCAGCAACGGCCCTCGTTCCAGATCAAACGGGCGATACGCTTCCTCGAGCAGCCGGGCCTTCAGTTCGTCGCCGCTCCAGGTCGAGCCGTCCACTTCCTCGAAGCGAACCTTCAGGTGTTCGTGGACCTGCTGGACCGGTTTGCCGGAGTGTGCGGGGAAAGTAGTGCGAAGCGAAGGATGGCGATCGACCAACCTCTGCAACGCGCGTCGCAGTGCCGGAACGTTTACGTCGGACGAGATGCGCGCCGCAAAATTGACGTTGTAAACCGTGCTCTCCGGCGCCAGTTGATAAAGAAACCAAATGCCCTGCTGATTATACGAGAGAGGATAAATTAATTTGGAGTCGCTCGCCTGCTTGCGAAGGAGCTGGGCAAGGAGGGCGCGCTTCTCGCCCGGTGAAAGATCCGCGATTCGCTCGGAAGTGCTGCTATTCACCAACTTCCTCTTTAGCCAATAGTTCGGTGAGGATTGAATTCACTTCCTCATCCGAATACTGGTCGAGGTTCTCCGACAGATGTTCATCGATGCCGCCGTTTCCTTGCTGCCCTTGGGTATGCGTAGTTGCCGAGGCAAGAGGCACTGACGAGGTAGAAGTCTCAGATGTAAGCAGATGAAGCAGTTGCGACGCAGCCTGTTCGACGCTGGGTTCTGAGAGAAACGTGACCATCGGCACGTTCACTCCCAGGTCGACCGCGATCCGGTTCTTCAATTCGACCGCCATCAATGAGTCCAGCCCCAGATTGCTCAGCGGTTGCTGCACGTCCAGCTTGGATGTTGGCTGCCCTAGCACACGAGCCACTAGCTCAGTCAGGTAGGACAGGATTAACTGGAGGCGCTCCGCAGGTTGTGCGGCAAGGATCGTATTCCTCTTCTCGCCCGGATGACCCGCTGGTCGTGAATTGCCGGCTTCCTCACGTGCGAGCTCAGAGAACAGCGGTGACTCTGTCCCCGCTGGATAAAACTGGCGATAGAGCGCCCAGTCAACGGGCACCGCCGCGACCTGGGCCGAGCCTTGACGTAGCAGTCGTTCCATAACTTCCAGCGCTTGCGCGGGTGCGATGCTCCTGATCCCCGCCAGCGCGAGGCGCGCGGCAAGGCGCTTACCTCCAGGCGTTTGCGCGAAGCCCAATCCACTCCACGCTCCCCAATTGATGCTCAGCGCCGGTTTGCCCAGCGCCCTTCGATGATGCGCCAGTGCATCGAGGAAGGCGTTGGCTGCCGCATAGTTCCCCTGGCCAGGCTGGCCCAGGAGGGAGCCCGCGGAAGAAAAGAGTACAAAGAAGTCCAGGGGGTCGTCCTTGAGGAGTCGATGCAGCAGCCAGCCACCCATCACCTTGGGCCGCAGAACCGAATCCATTGCCGCCGCGTCGAGCTGCACCAGCAGTCCGTCCTGCAGCACTCCCGCCGCGTGCACTACGCCTCTGATCGGCGGCCAACCCTCAGCTCGAAACTCATCTAGATAGGCGCTTAACTGTCCTTCATCAGCCACATCCACCGAGGCCAGATGAACGCACGCTCCCACGGCTTCCAGTTCACGAATCGCGGCAATTTGATGGGCCAGCCGGCTTTCCGCTTCTGCTGAGTTCCATAGCGCGCGTGGTGGCAGCTTGGTGCGTCCCATAAGGATCAACCGCCGGGCCCCTTGCTCTACCATCCAGCGAGCGACCGAAAGGCCCAGCTCTCCCAGTCCACCAGTGATCAAGTAGCTGCAGTCAGCGCGCCAGCTAAGGGGAGCGGGCTGCGTGGCGGAGCGAGGTTTGCGGATCAAACGGCCTGCGTATCGCCGGCCTTGTCGGAACGCAATCTGATCCTCTCCGTCTGGAGCGGAGATTTCTTTCCACAACTGATGGGCGGCGTCCTCGGCAACCGAAGGCCTGGGTTCCAGGTCCACCAGTCCTCCCCAGAACAAGGGATGCTCTTGAGCGACAACGCGACCCAACCCCCAAAGAGGCGCCTGGGCTGTGTCCAGGGGCAAGGTCTCTTCCCATCCTGGTTGAGCTCCGCGCGTGATCAGCCACAGGCGGGGTAAATAATTCCGTTCGACCCGAGCTAGCTCCTGGACTAACTGTAAGACACTGCTACAGCCGAGAGTCTGAGCTGTCTTCAGCGAAGTGACGCTGGTCTCCTCTGGACGACCAGCGTCAAGACTCCAGAGATGGACAACCCGGCAGATTTGCTGATCGGACCTCGCCACCGCCTCCAGGAGCTGTCGCATGTCCTCCGGTCGTTCGGCATTGATGCGAAAATGCTCGCCGTCCGTGCGCTCGTACGATTCGCCGCGCGTGACCAGAATGATCCCGTCTCCTTGTGCCTTAATCAGTGCTCCAAGCTTTTCTCCGACGCCGCTGCCGTCGGCAAAGATCAGCCAGTTGCCCCCTGTGGCTGGCGCGGTCGGTTCTGGGGCCGGCTGTTCATTGGAACGCTCACTTGACTGCCACTGAAATTCGTAGAGCCAGTCGTCAATATTCTCATCGACGGCGCGCTTTGTATCGCGGCCGATGCTATCGAAGCGCAATCCGATAATTTCGGCTGCCACGTGCCGATTTTCATCCAGGAGCCGCGCGTCTCCCTTGATGCTGCCGGCTTCGGGTGCTTGCAGACGGGCGTGAGTCCATAGGTGCAAACCCTGGCCACCGTGGATCCTAATCTCATCTACATGAGTGGGCATGTAGGTGCCCGGTTCGTCGTTTCCTGTCGTTCGAGCGGCTACAGCCGCTCCCAGGGTTTGAAAGCAAGCGTCCAGAAGGGCAGGATGGAATTGCCAGGCGTCGAACTCTCCATGCGGTCCATCGGGGACTTTCACTTCACCCAGCATTTCACCGTTGCTTCGATACAACTGGGTGATGCTCTGGAATGATGGGCCATAGTCGACACCACTTTCGCGAAGCCTCAAATAGTAGTCCTGTCCGGAGATCTGCTCTGAGCATCGAGCCTGGACTTGGGCGGGCGCTTCCCATTCGACAACCGGAGCGATGACAGGGTCTGGCTCAGGACAAATCTTTGCTGTCGCATGCAGCGTCCACGATCGATTGGCTTGTGCTACATCGTGCGGGCAACTGTAGATATGAAGAGATGCGGCGGTGTCGGCGCCGGGAGAGAGGATCACCTGTAGCGTCCGAGTTCCGCCGTCCGGGATGAAGAGCGCTCTGCGAAATTCCACATCTTTCAGCACAAAGGACTGCGACGGGAACGCCTCAGCCGCGGCCGCCAACGCCATCTCGACGTAGAGCGTGGCAGGGAGCACCGCGAGTCCTTCGACGCGATGGTCATCCAGGTAAGACAGCGCGCTCCTGTCCAGGGCGCTTTCCCAAAAATGGGTTTCCGTTTGCGCCGATTTGAAATGCCGGCCCAGAAGAGAATGCTTCCCCGCTCTTTCGCTCGAAACGTACTGCGATCGATTGCCGATGTCGCCGGCCGGCGTGTCCATCCAATAACGCTCCCGCTGCCATGGGTAGGACGGAAGCTGAACGGATGGGCCGCGCTGGGGATAGATGCGACGCCACTCGATCGGATATCCCAACGTGTAAAGCGCACCCACCGACCCGGCTAACACTCTGCCTTCTTCTTCCTCGCGCCTTAGCGACGGGACTACCGCGCCTTCTATCCCGGCATGACGGAATTCCTGCTGAATACTACTGAGTAGGATGGGATGCGGACTGAGCTCCAGAAAAATGTCATGTCCGTCTTCCAGCAGCTGCTGAACCGCGCTTGAAAAAAGCACGGGCTCTCTGAGATTCCTGCTCCAATAGAGCGGGTCGAAGCTCAAGCCGTCGGCAACCTGGCCGGTTACTGTCGAGTAGATCGGCACCGATACAGCTCGGGGCCGTAGTCCTTCCAACGCGCGCTCCAAATCAGCGCGGATCGGCTCCATCTGCGGACTGTGAGCGGCAAAATCAACCTTGATCAACCGGCAGAAGATGTCTTGACGCTGCAATCGACTGACGATTGTTTCGAGCGCCGCGGGATCTCCTGATAAAACCGTCGAAGTGGGACCGTTGCTGACGGCGATCGATACGCGATCTTCGCAGCCGGCAATGGCGCGCCGAGCGTCCGCAATGGAAAGCTCCACAGCAGCCATCGCTCCGCGCCCAATCGTCGGCTTCACGAGGCGGCTGCGGCTGCATATCACCCGCGCCGCATCTTCGAGGCTTAGCGCGCCCGCGACGTGAGCGGCCGCGACCTCGCCCATGCTGTGGCCCACCACTGCGTGCGGCTCGATACCCCATGAACGCCACAGGGCCGCAAGCGCCACCTGAATTGCAAACAAAGCCGGCTGCAGAACGTCGACTTCATTCAGCCGCGAGCGGACCGCATCGGTGGCAGAGAGTTCCGCGAGCAAGGACCAGTCTCCGTGGCGGCGCATCGCGCGGTCACAGCGTTCGATTGCTTCGCGAAAGACCGCTTCCTGCTTTAACAGCGTTTGCCCCATCCCCAACCATTGCGAACCCTGCCCGGGAAATACAAAGACCAGTTTTCTCCCGCGATCGGAAAGCTTGCGGCCTGAAGACAGCTCGGGACGAACCTCTCCGCGGATAAAAGTCTCAAGCACCTCCGCCAACTGCGCTGTTGAATTGCCGGCCGCGGCGAGACGGTACTCGTGATGACTTCGCCGCGCGCTGGCCGCGTAACAAATATCGTACGGCGGCGCCGTCAACTCCGGATCAATCAGGAAGTCGTGATACCTTCGCGCGAGAGACTGCAGAGCCGGCGCGCTGCGTGCCGACAAGGGCAGCAGATATGTGGAATTGGCTTCGCGATTTCCGTTCTCGTGTTGCGCAGCACGCATTTCCGAATCGGATCGAGGAGCCCCTTGCACAACCACGTGGACGTTGGTTCCACCAAAACCGAATGAACTCACCCCGGCGAGCAGGGCCGTATCCGGCGGCGCAGGCCATGGACCCAGCGTTGTGTTCACGCGCAGCGGGAGTTGATCGAAGGGAATATGAGGGTTGGGTTCCTCGAAATGCAGGCTCGGTGGGAGCTCGCGATGCTGAAGCGCCAGCGCGACCTTGATTAGTCCAGCTATACCGGCTGCGGCCTCGAGATGACCCAGGTTGGTTTTGACCGAGCCAAGGAGACACGGGCACTTAAGAGGACGGTCGAGAACAAGCACTGCGCCCAGGGCTTTCGCCTCGATTGGATCGCCCAGGAGTGTGCCCGTGCCATGGGCCTCGACGTATTGAACGTCGCCGGGCGAGACCGCGGCGCGCAGATAGGCTTCTCGTAGCACGGCTTCCTGCGCGTGAGGATTTGGCGCCATCAGTCCGTTGCTGCGTCCGTCCTGATTCACCGCACTGCCGCGAATGACGGCGTAGATCGGATCGCGGTCGGCCAAGGCTCTCGATAGCGGTTTCAGAACGACGACCCCGGCGCCCTCGCCGCGAACGTAACCATTGGCGCGCGCGTCGAAGGCTTTGCAGCGCCCATCGGGCGCCATCGCACCCGCCTTGCTGAAATTGATCGTAATGGCAGGCGACAGGATCAGATTCACGCCCCCGGCCAATGCCAGAGTGGACTCTCCGCTTCTCAGGCTGTTGCAGGCTTGGTGGACCGCAACCAGTGACGATGAACAGGCGGTGTCGATCGCAATACTCGGTCCCCGGAAATCAAATACGTAGGAAATACGGTTGGCCGCGATACTCAGGGCGTTGCCCGTGCCTGCGTACGCGTCAATACGATCCAGATCATTGAATTGAATCCGGCCGTAATCGTTGTTCGAGATGCCGATAAACACGCCGATGGAGGTGCCCGCAAGCTGCTCCCGCACCTGTCCGGCGTCTTCCAGCGCCTCCCATGAAACCTCGAGTAGCAGCCGTTGCTGCGGATCCATGCGCGCAGCTTCTCGCGGCGAGATACCAAAGAAGTGCGCATCGAACTGATCGACCTGCTCGATGAAACCACCCCAGCGCGTGACGATTTTGCCCGGCGCCGCCGGATCAGGATCGAAAAAATCGTGCAGGTTGAAGCGTTCCGCAGGAACTTCCCGGATTGCATCCACTCCGTTGCGAAGTAGATTCCAGAAAGCTCGCGCGTCCCTTGCGCCGGGAAAGCGGCACCCGATCCCGATTATGGCAATCGCTTCCGCATTTGCCTCCCGAACCCGGCTTGCTTCGGCGGCCGGCTGCAACGAGCTTGATGAGTCCGCCAAACGGCGGGCGAGAGCCTCGATGGTCGGAAACTCATACGCCAACTCGGCCGGAAGATCCCGTCCCAGCCATTCGGCGAGATCACCGGAGAGACCGACTAGCTCCGTCGATCCCAGTCCGTAGCTGGCGAACGGTTCCCCAACGTTTACCTCGCTCGCTTCGATTTCCAGCAGCTCGGAAAGTCTGGATACCAGCCAGGCTTGGATCGTTGCCGCGCCGGGATCGGGATTTCCTTTCTCGCGCTGTCCATGCCGCTCCGCGTCATGCCGGATAGCGCCGTTAGTTTGATTTCCGGCCATTACTCACTCTTCGCGCACTGTTCCAGCGTACCGTCCCGAAACCTGGCTTCGCAAACACGATGTTGAATCTTGCCGCTGGGAGTCTTCGGAATGCTTCCAGCCTTGAGGAGCACGACCGCATGCACTCGCACGTCATGCTCTTCTGCGACCGCGCGGCGAATGGCCCGACTCACCGCGTCGAGGTCCGCCGGAGACCGCCCGTTCGGGTGGCTCGCGTGTGAATTATCGCGCGATTCGCCGTTAAGCTGGCGCCGCTCCGGTCGGTAGCGGCGCTCCACTTCGGCGGCGACGATCAGGCGTTCCTCGTCGGCGACCTCGACCGAAAACGCCACACAACAACCCGGCCGCACTGCCGCATGGCTTTGCTCGACGGTCAATTCGATATCGTGTGGGTAAAGGTTGCGGCCGCCGATGATGATCAGATCCTTCAGCCGGCCGGTGACAAATAGCTCACCGTCTCTCAAGAATCCCAGGTCTCCGGTGCGAAGAAACGGTCCCTCACCAGTATCTGCGAGGTAGGCGTGGAAGATGGGCTCTGTTTCCTCAGGCCGGTTCCAATAGCCCTGGGCCACGCTCGGGGCGGACACCCAGATTTCGCCCAGCTCATCATGTGCACAAGCAGTCAATGATTCAGGATGAACGATAACGATTTTTGTGTCCGGCATCGCGCGACCACATCCAACCAGTGTGCGGATGTTCGACTGCTGGTCCGAGGTCTCCACGACGCCGTTGCGTTCAAGCGCCGCCACCTGGGTCGTGCACAGGACGGGCTCATCTTCTACGACTCCACCCGATACGATAAGCGTGGCTTCGGCGAGCCCATAACAGGGATAGAAGAAATTTGGCTGGAAGCCGCAGGGTGCAAAGGTTGCAGCAAACCGTTTCAGGGTGTCCGCACGGACTGGCTCAGCACCGTTGTACGCCACCTCCCAATTGCTGAGGTCGAGCGCGCTGCGCAGCTCCGGAGTAATCTTGCGAGCGCACATTTCGTACGCGAAATTCGGGCCTCCACTGACAGTGGCTTTGTAGTGCGAAACAGCCTGAAGCCACCGCACCGGCCGTTGAAGAAAGGACTGCGGGGGCATGAGAACGCACCCACGTCCTCCGTACATAGGTTGGATGATTCCATTGGTAAGTCCCATATCATGGAAAACCGGTAGCCATGTCACAGAGACAGTGTCCGATGTAATCTCGAAGGCTTGGCTGATGTGGGCCGAGTTTTGGAGAAGGTTCTCGTGACTGACCATTACACCCCTCGGTACCGCGGTGGAGCCCGAGGTGTATTGGAGCAAAGCTAGGGTATCGCCAGTCGCCCCAGGGTCTCGCCAGTCTTGCTCCGCACTGCTGACAACCTTGTCGGTGGCCAACCAGTGCATTGTCTGTAGTTCTGGAGCTTGCGTGAAAAGGCCCTCAACCTTGGAGAGGATCGATGAGGTGGTCAGCGCCAGCATCGGCTGAGCATCGTTTGCGATGGTTCGAAGTCTTGGGAGAGTCCGTTGCGGCTGGGCCATATTCGGCGACGGCAGAGGAACCGCAATAACCCCAGCGTATAGGCATCCAAAAAAGGCCGGGATAAACTCAAGACCCGCTGGATAGAGCAATAGGGCACGCTCCCCTCTTGCTCTGTAGCTTTGGAGCAATGCACCGATAGCCCGTGCTTGCCAGTCCAAGGCTGCGAAGTTCAAATTCGCTCCTTCTATCTCTCCGTCGACCAGGTAAGTGTAGATCCGCTGCTCTGGCTGCTGGAGCGCCCGCCAGCGAAGAAGTTCGACGAGAGTAGAAGCTTTGGCAGTAGTTCGACTCACCCGTAGCTGACTCGGCCGCATTAGCTAGGCGATACCCATGTTCATTAGAATTACCTGGTTGATCAACGCGGGCAACGAAGCGCCGGCCTTGCCGTTCGGATCTTCAAGATTGCTTCGCTTCAGCGAGGCATTATTTACCGCAACTGGGGTTTTTAGGGAAACCAAACGTCACCGAAGACACTGACTTCGTGTTCTCTAGAGAACCGAATGGCGAAGCAAAAACGAAGACTGTCATTCGCGGATTCCAACACGGGCTGACCGTTTTTGCCAATCAGCTCGCCTTAAACTTCCAGAGAACACTCTTAAAACTTCGGGATACAGTCGTCAAGCGTTTGTTCGAATCGAAAATGTGCCGGGATCCTGTCGCGCTTGAGGTGTGCGCATCATGCAAACTCCTCCAGCTGCACGCACCCAGCGCCGACTGCCGGTCTTCACTAGCCGCTGCGGTAGGCTGATCAGCGAACCGTGCTGACAGCGCGAGCCGAATGTCTCCAAAAGAACTCAGCAGTAGTTCCCTTAGATACATTTCCTGTGGTGGGAGAAGCCGCTTATGTGATAGCGTACGCAATCCGGACACCCAAACTTCGCGAAAAGATCATTTCGCGGCAGCACACGACGGTATGGTCCTTGCTCTGCTTGATGAGAGACTCAGTCAGTCTTTAGTACGAACTTGATGGATGGCGGATTCATGCGGCGAGCGATTGTCGACCAAGGAGAAGTATCATGCACCGACCATGGTGGACGTGGATTAGGTACAGTGTCCTGGCTGTGGTACTGGGCGCTGCGCTGGCCGCGCCGGCCGGGGCGGCGCCGCCGGACGCCTGGATCACCACTAAAATTAAGCTGGCCCTGTTGACCACGGAGGGCGTGAGCGGGACGGCCATTAAGGTGGATACCGTCGCCGGCCAAGTCACTCTGTATGGCAAGGTGCACTCCGCCGAGGAGAAGGCGAAGGCCGAGACCATCGCTCGGAAAGTTGACGGCGTTCAAGCCGTGCGCAACCTGCTGCAGGTGGTCGCGCCGCAGCGTGAGAAGGCGATGCAAGTGTCTGATGACGACCTCAAGCAGCGGGTCAAACAGGCGTTACAGGCCGATCCTTCACTCAAGAGCAGCAATATCGATGTGCAGTCCGTGAACCAAAGCGTCGTGCTACTGGGCGGCACGGCAAAGACATTGAGCGCTCATCTGCGCGCCGTCGAGGTTGCGGCCGCGGTGCCCGGTGTCCGCCGGGTCGCCAGTGAGATCCAGAGTCCCGACACCCTGGCCGATACGGAGATCTGGCGCGCGCCCACGCCGCAGCCTTCCAGGGAGGGATACGGAAACGCAGTTTTGGACACCGCCAATGACATATGGATCACGTCGGCCGTGAGGATGCGCTTGCTGGCCGATAGCGACGTTCCGGGGTTCGAAATCGATCTTGACTCGTGGGACGGGGTGGTGACGCTGTTCGGGATCGTTTCGTCGGAGGAGGCGAAGGCCGCCGCTGAGGACGACGCCCTCAAGGTGAGCGGAGTAAGGCGCGTGGTGAACGAACTACAGGTCGTGCCGCGCGCGCAGCGGCAAACTGTGAACGCGAGCGACGACGAGCTACAGCGTGAGGTAAGAAAGGCTCTCGACGAGCATGAGTTCAGAGATGTCGGCTTGGAGTTGAGGAACGGCGTCGCGCGGCTGACTGGGACCGTCCCAACCGGGGCGCGGAATTTGGAGGCCGCAGTGGTAGCGCGCTCGATTCCGGGCGTGCGCGCGGTCCAGGACGATCTGCGCCTCCGGGACTAACCCAACGCGGCAGCTCCCCGACACCAACGCCACACGAAATGTGTGGCTTTCTGAGGGATCATCTCGATTTTAGAATCGCGCGCATGAAAAAAGCAGTCATCTGGTCAAGAGAGCAAATGATTCCATGCCTTGCGACACACGTCTGTTGATTTTGAACGAAATGCTGAGGCTTGCGATGGAACGACAGAACGCAAGCGGCCGGCGTTTGACGGAATGCCGAACACAGATCGAAAGAGCAAGGGCCAGCGTTGAGGCTGCGCAAGCGGGCTTAGACCGAGCGATCTTTGATGAATCACAAGCACGCCAAGCGCACGTCGATTCGCTGAATCATCTGAATACTTTTCCAGACGATGGTTCGCCGACGATGCGGGAAAAATTGACCGACCTCTTCAACGCGAGTGCGCAAGCGGCTCTGCATACGCTATCAGCGCGCGAGACCGTCAGCAGCTCTCAAAGAGCACTGAATGAAGCCACCTGCGACTTTACCTCTGCTCAGGCTGCGCAGAGGAAGATCGCAGAAGAGCGGAACCTTATCACGAGTGAAATTGCCAAATTGAGAGCAGTCTGAGTCGGTGAATCTTCGCCACGACGCCGCGCTTGCGCATTGCCAAAAAAAGAAGGCACGCATCGGCTTCACCATGAGGGCATGTGGCCAAGCGTGCCTTCGGCTCGGGGGAGTCGACGATCTTTGTTTAGTAATTATGCGCGCTTGCCGCTACCCTTAGCGTGTTACGAGCAGAACGATTCCGAACGTTCGCATCACTACTGCATAAAGGTTGATTTATCCTGCCCGCGTTCGCTCGTTCGAAACATCTACGCAGGACCGGTAGGCACGCTCGAGCCGGCTCACCTTGACACTATTTCGCTCTGTAGTAGCAATAGGATTCATCAAACCGCGCAGCAATGAGGCCTGCGATGCGCAAGCGTGAGCAGGGGAATGAGAGCAGGTAATCGGCGAGTTGGACGCAATTCGATTCTTGCGCTGCTCGGAGTCGGCAGCATTGCACTTACTGTTTCCGTCTTCGCCCATCGCCCCGGTCAACATTCCGATGTTGATATTGCGGGTCGCGCGATGCGGGTCGGAGTCTCGCGTGCATATGGCCGGCTGCCGCTGAGCTTCGAACCGAACGTCGGTCAAGCGCACAAGGATGTCGACTACTTGGCGCGCGGAGCCGGATTCTCGATCAATTTGTCGCCCACGGCGGCGACATTGTTCCTTGCAGATACTACGGCCCGCGCAAAGAGCGGCCCATCGCACGTTCCCAATCCGTCGGCTCGCCGGCGCTTGGCAGTAGTGCAGATAAATCTCGAAGGCGCCAACCGCGATGCCAAAGCTTCGGCCCGTGACCGCCTGCGCGGCGTCTCAAACTACTTCATCGGATCGAACCCGGCGAATTGGCATTCCGGCGTTCCAACGTTTGCGGAAGTGAAGTATCGCGCGACATATCCGGGAATCGACGTCGCGTACCATGGGCAAAACGGACGGGTCGAATTCGACTTCGACGTTGCCCCGGGTGCCGATCCATCGCGGATTGTCATGGGCGTGGATGGCGCCAGCGCCCTCAATGTAAATCGTGATGGCGACGCGGTGATGCGCGTCGGCAAGAACTCGATCGTGCTGCGAAGGCCGAACGCCTGGCAAACCCGCGACGGACTACGCCATCCTGTCGATGTGCGTTATCGAGCCGCGGGGCCGAACAAACTCGCGTTCGCCGTCAGCGGGTACGATCGCACCAGCGCCCTGACGATCGATCCGGCTATCACCTACTCCAGCTACGTCGGCGGATCGAGCGCGGAGGCCAACGCAGTAGCCGTCGACACGGACGGGAACGCATACATCGCCGGTTGGGCCGACGACGCCTGCACCAATTGCACGACTCCGTTTCCGACCACCGAGGGTCCACTCTACGCAGGAGGCAACACCGACGCATTCGTGTTGGTGCTGAACTCCACCGGTACTGCCGTGGTTTACTCGACCCTGATCGGCGGCAACGACTACGACGTCGCCAATTCGATTGCCGTCGATTCGACCGGCGCAGCCTACGTCGCGGGCTACACTCAGTCCACCAACTTTGCGACTCCGACCAACACCACGACTTACGGCGGCGGCGGCGACGCGTGGGCGGCGAAGTTCGATCCCACCGGCGCGCTGTTGTGGGCCAGATACATCGGGGGCTCGGGCTTCGATTCCGCCGCGAGCATCGCAATTCCGGATGGATGCACCACGCCGTGCTCGCCCGTAGTCGCGGGCGTGACCGACTCGACCAACTTCCCGGTCACCAACGGCTCGTTCGTCGGCAAGGAAGACGCGTGGGTTGGACAGATCAAAGCCGACGGCACCGCCATGACCTTCACAACTCTCCTCGGTGGGACCCATCGCAGCAACGCCAACGGCGTCGCGGTGGACGGCGGAGGTTCGATCTACCTGACAGGCGGCACCGATACCAACGACTTCGCATCGGGTTTCTCGGTTGCGTCGGGCACTCCATTTGGTGGAACCACCGACGCGTTCGCCGTCAAGCTGAACTCCACCCGTACGGCGGTGAGCTATCTGACTTTCCTTGGCGGCGGCTTCGACATTGGAACGGGAATCGCGCTCGTTCCCGGTTGTGCGAGCAACTGCAATGCGTACGTGGTCGGGACGACGCTCTCGCCCGACTTTCCGTTGACCGCAGGTACGCTGGCGCAGAAAAATTTCGCCGGTGTTGCCGACCTGTTCGTAGCTGAGCTTGATCCCACCGGCTCGACACCTTACATAACGCTGCTCGGCGGTGCCGATGGACTCAACCGCGCTGCGCTGAACGGAATCGCAGTCGATTCAGCCGGCGACGCTTTCGTCACCGGTGAAACCAGCTCGGCGGCGTTTCCGACCAGCCCCAACAAGGTCGAAGGATCGAACCTGAATCCCAACGGCAGGCTGTTCGCCAGCACCGACGATTTCACGAATTCTGAGAAAACCAATTGGGTACCGGCCAACGGCGCGCCGCTGGCCCTCGAGAATAACGGCAGCACCACCGACTACGTCGGATCGACGGCCGGCCTCTTCTCGAGTACTGACGATGTCACCTTCACAAAACTCGCAGCCACGGGCCTTCCGGCGGGCGCGGTCAGCGCGCTTCACTTCGAGAGCGGACTTGCTCCGAATGTTCTTTTCGCCGGGACACCAACCGGGCTGTTCATCTCGACTGACAACGGCTCGACTTTTTCAGCGACCGCGCTCGGTAGTCATCCGGTGACCCTCATCGAGGACATCCCAATCAAGCCAAAGAAAGGCAAAGCTACTCTTTCAACTACGCAAGTCTTCGCGGGCACCACCGACGAAGGACTGCAGTTCAGCGGGAAGGGTCCAACGAAATTTGTGCCTTGCGCGGGGCTCGTCCCGGCCGCCGACTTCGAGGTGTTTGCAGTCGCGAGGGATCCCGTGAGCGGCACCGTGCTGGCCGGGACCAATCGCGGCGTCTTCTCGAGTACCGATGTGGGTACCGCTACTCCACCGAACTTCACGCCGACCAAATTCAACTTTGACGCCGTGTTCTCGATGGATGCGGACAAGGCCAGTGACGTGATTTACGCCGGAACGCTCGGCGACGGTCTGTGGATCAGCAAGGACGACACGACTTTCAGCAAGGCGACGATCTCGCGACCCGATCCAACCGTGTTCGCAATCGGACACGACGGCGGCACCACGCCCACCACGATCCTCGCCGGGGTGACGAGCCAGTCAGAGGCAACCGTGTTCACAACTATCGACGAGGGGAGCACATTTACTTCGTCGACAACGACAACCGGAATCAACAACTGGAGTTACCCCGGTTGAGTGGACGGCGGAGGGCTTGCGGTTGACTGCTCGGGTCGTGGCTCCTTTCGTAGTTGATTGGCGACAGATAGTCGAGAGCGGAGTGGCGGCGATGGGGGTTGTA
>Ga0074044_10000364_pt1 | contig 45070 bp, 45 predicted proteins | sample BogForMeECP23OM1_FD_94443 | JGI IMG/M metagenome (GOLD analysis project Ga0074044, IMG submission 94443) | Bog forest soil microbial communities from Calvert Island, British Columbia, Canada - Bog Forest MetaG ECP23OM1 | ecosystem: Environmental > Terrestrial > Soil > Wetlands ...
ACTTCCTCCATCACCCCACCTCCACCTCAACCATCATCCCCCTTGCGCCACAAAATGCGATCCCCAAATACAAAAAAATCACAAACTCTGAGCGTAGTCGAAGGGACCTCGGACAGCTTCGCGACACGCGACCCATAACGGTTGCGCAAAGCTCTGCCGACGGCGAGGGTGCGACTTCGGACGAGGACCAGCAAGGATTTCAGATTTCGTGGCGGATTATTCTTGTAGCGATTACCAGCGCCGTGGCGCCTGCGGTGGACATAAGAATCGCCCCTATGAAGTTGTGGGCGCTGACGCCTAGCACCGCGAAGATCATTCCTCCGATTACTCCGCCTACCAGGCCAAGCGCTATATCAGCCATCATGCCGTAGCCGTCGCCATTCAGGATCTTGCCTGCCAGCCATCCTGAGATTAGTCCGATTAGAATCCATGCGAACATTATCTGTCTGTCCTCCCGCTTGGGCGTAACGGTGGAATAGAGAGCAAGAGCGTTGCCATCGCGGATTTGCAAGGATCGGTGCTGGAATTGGGCCGAATTGCCGCGGCGTCGATGCCGCGTTTTAACTGCGGTGCATATTTGCGGCTGCGGCTTGCTCGCGCGATCGGTTTAGCTAACACTCATCGCCGCGGTGGCGACTCGATCAAAACTGCGGGGGGCTATCTCCGGCTTCGGCGAGGTCGCCGCACGGGCACATCTGCCGGGTTGGCGTTCGCGCGAGGACATCGTCCTCGGCGCGATCCACGATCCGATCTCGGAGCGCCGTCACGAAGCAATTCGACTAGTCAAAAATGTTCGCGTTTATGACGACCTTGAGTTGATGCTCGACGGTGAGGCTCCGGATTTTGTGGATGTTGCCAGTCCGCCGGGATCGCATCATCAGGCGGCGCGCGCGGCGCTCAGCGCGGGGGCGCATGTGATTGTCGAGAAGCCGCTGGCGCTTTCGCTTGCCGAGTTCGATGAGCTGGCTGCCCTCGCGGCCGAGAAGCGGCGGGTTCTGATGTGCGTGCACAACTGGAAATATGCGCCCGCGTATGCGGCCGCGCGCAAGGCGGTCGAAAGCGGGCGGCTTGGCGCGATCCGCTTCATGTCGATCGATCGGTTAAGAACGGAGCCTGCGGGCGCCCGCGGCAGCGGCGGCAAGTGGCGCGCGTCAGCGGCTTCCGGCGGGGGCATCCTCATCGATCACGGATGGCATGTCTTCTACCTTATGTATTGGCTGCTGGGCGGCGAAAAACCGTTGTCGATTTCGGCACGGCTCGAGTCGCCGGCTGGCATCGACGTTGACGATGTGGCCGATGTCCGAATCAGGTTCGGCAATGGATCACTTTCGCGAGCGCATCTTTCATGGCGCGCGCCCGTGCGCAGGACTCCTGCGGTCATATATGGAGAACGCGCCTGTATCGAGATTGAGGGGGATCGGGTGACGTTGACGGATCGGTCGGGGAAGGTCGAGGAGCTGTCAACCGCCCAGCTTGCCGACGACTCGTACCATTCGGCTTGGTTCGGGGGAGTGGTGGAGGAGTTCGAGCGAGCGGTCACCGAAGGAACCGATTCACCAGTTGCCAAGGACAACTTGGCCGAGGCGCGCGTTGCATTGATGCTAATCGATGCGGCGCGACAATCCTCGGTTCGCGATGGGGTCGAGATCGGCCTTCCTTTTTCGTATTGAAATCAAATAGTTACGGCACAACGGTTACACGCGCCACGTTTCGCTCGCCCGGAGACCGACTGACCGCTCGGACTGTTTCTCTTGAAATTTCCAGAGTGTGACGGTAGAGTTTCCATTGACCGAATGGTTAGCCGCTATTTCGAGATGGGGAGATTACGACCGCGGCTCGAATTTAGCGGGAGTTGGAAGTTTTCGGGCCATGGACGAAGACGGCAGCAGAGCAGGGGTCAAGAGCCGCGTTGTGGGAGCCTCGCAGGTAAAAGTTGGTACGTCGGAGCCGCGCACGGGTTCGCAGGACTCGCGCGTCGAGATCCTGAAGGCGGCGATGCAGCTATTTGCCAATCGCGGGTTCCACGAGACCTCGATGTCGGAAGTGGCGCGCGAGGCGCACGTCAGCAAGGCGCTGATCTTCTGGCATTTCAAGACCAAGGAAGAGCTGTTCGTAGCGGTGCTGAACCGTTTGCTCGAGCCGTACTTTATCGATTTTGCGGAAGAAGCGGCGATGATGGACGAGCGCGCGCAGATCCTCAAGCTGGTCGAGTCGTACCTTTCGTTCGTGCGCGACAACGCGAACTCGGTGCGTTTTTTCCTGGCGCAGATGCTCCACGACCAGCGGCTGTCCGAGAGTCTCAACGAGCAGGTGCTCAAGCTCTACAGCGGTTATCGCGCGATGCTGGTCGAACTGATCGCGCGCGCGCAGCAGAAGGGAATCTGCACCCGGCGGACGGCGCCGGAATCGGCTGCGGCGTTCCTGCTGTCGGCGCTGAACGGATTGCTGATCGAATATCTGTTTATGGGCGCAAACGCGATCGATCCCGAAGGAGCGGTCGCGATGGTGGGCGAGTGGCTGTTCGGGCCGCCGGGGACATCTACTACCTCGGAGGGTGGCGTCCCGCCGTCCGCCTGACTCTTTCACTTCCTTCAACTTCGCTGGGAGAACCCACGAGTTATGCGCATTCCGCTGAGGCAAATGATCGACTTGGGCCGCTACATGCGCGCCAGGAAGCGGGCGGGCCAAAAATATTTTCCGCTGGTGCTCATGCTCGAACCGCTGCATGCGTGCAACCTTGCCTGTGTCGGCTGCGGGCGAATCGTCGAGTACAAGGACACCATTCGCGACATGATGCCGCTCGACGACGCGCTGCATTCCGCGCAGGAGGCGGGTGCGCCGATCGTCTCGATCTGCGGCGGCGAGCCGCTGATGTACAAGCATATCGCGGCGTTGACGCGCGGCTTGATCGAGGATCAGAAGCGTCACGTGATGATCTGCACCAATGCAATCCTGCTCGAGCGATTCGTCAAACAGGTGGCTCCGAGCCCGTACCTGAGCTTCAACCTCCACCTGGACGGGATGCGCGATACCAACGATCGCGTAACCGACCGGCAGGGGCATTTCGACGTCGTGGTGAAGATGATCAAGATGCTCAAGGAGAAGGGCTATCGCGTGCAGACCAACACCACGGTGTTCCGCGAGACCAGCGGTGAAGAGCTCGAGGAGATGATCAAGTACCTGACCAGCCTGGGAGTCGATGGAATGCTGCTCAGTCCGGGGTACCATTACCAGGTGCTGCAGAACGACGACGAGTATCTCAAGAAAGAGGAGATGCCGGCGAAGTTCATCAAGGTCCGCGACATGGCGGACGACTACAAAATTATCAACACGCCGATCTACCTTGACTACCTGGTGGGCAAACGCGACATGCAATGCAGTCCGTGGACCACCGTGACCCGCAATCCGCAAGGATGGAAGGGGCCGTGCTATCTGATCACCAACGGTCACTACAAGACCTTCGATGAAATGCATGCGGCTACGGATTGGGAGTACTATCGAACCAAGCAGGATTTCCGCTGCCGCGACTGCAAGCTGCATTCGGGATTCGAAGGCACTGCGGCCCTCGAGTTCGGCAAGAATCTCAAGGATTCGTGGCGGATGGTGCGTCATTACGTGGCGTGAAAAATCGGAGGTGCCGATCGATGCGGTTAGCGCTCGCGCACAGCCTGCAGGACTCACTGGGCATTCCGACGAGAGACGATACGTGTTCGACTTGCACAACTATCTGAAGGAGCGCGCGCAACTCGTCGAACGCGCGCTCGCGCAAAGCATCGCGGCAGGCGCGGGCGCGTCGGCACGACTGCATGAGGCGATGCGCTACTCGATCCTGGCGGGCGGCAAGCGGCTGCGGCCGGTGCTGGTGCTCGCGTCGTGCGAGGCGGTCGGCGGTCGCGTCGAGGCGGCTATGGGGCTCGCGTGCGCGGTCGAGATGGTTCACACCTACTCGCTGATCCACGACGACCTGCCGTGCATGGACGACGATGACCTGCGCCGCGGGCGGCCGACCAATCACAAAGTTTACGGCGAAGCGATCGCGACGCTGGCGGGCGACGCGCTGCTCACGGACGCGTTCAACGTGCTCGCGCGGTCGGTGGACAGCGGCGCGTCGCCGGCTCTCGTCCTCGAAACGGTCGCGGAGCTCGCGACCGCGGCGGGCTCGAGCGGGATGGTCGCAGGGCAGGTGATCGATTTGCTCGGCGAGGGCAAGTCGAAGACCGTCGACGAGCTTGAAGAACTGCACGGCAAGAAAACCGGGGCGCTGTTCCTGGCGTCGGTGCGCGGCGGCGCGCGCCTCGGTGGCGCGAGTGCCTCGCAAATCGAGTCGCTTGACGCATACGCCCGCGCCCTCGGGCTGGCGTTCCAGGTCGTGGACGATCTGCTCGACGTTCAAGGCACGCCCGAGCAGACGGGCAAGCGCACGCAAAAGGACTTCGAGCGCGGCAAGGCGACCTATCCGGCAATACTTGGAATCGAGCGCTCGATGGATTTGGCGCGCGAGCTGGAGACGCGGGCGCATCGCGCGATTGCGGGCTTCGGCGATCGCGCCGAGGCGCTGCGGCACATCGCCACTTTCGTTGTGGAGCGCAAGCTGTGAGCGCGCTCGCAGCGTCAGTGGAAATCGCACAGAAGCACTCGCGCCAAGCGGTGCTCCTGGAGCCCGGGCGCCTCGAGTTGCGCGACTATGTCGCGCCGCATCCGGGGCCTGGCGAGTTGCTGATTCAAATCCGGTGCGCGCTCAGTTGCGGCACCGATCTGAAAACATTTCGGCGCGGCCATCCGCTGTGGACGCTGCCGTTTGCTTTCGGGCATGAGTTTTCCGGCGTGGTGGCGGAGGCGGGCGAGGGCGTGACGCCCTTCCAGGCCGGTGACGAGATCATGGCAGCGCCGACCGCGCCGTGCGGGATCTGTTTCTACTGCCAGCATGGGCAGGAAAATCTTTGCGACGACGCCGTCGGCCGGATGGTGCATGGTGCGTACGCGGACCTGCTGCTGTTGCCTGCTCACGTCGTCGCGCGCAGCACTTTCATCAAACCCGCGGACCTGCCGTTCGAAGAAGCGGCGCTGCTGGAGCCGCTGTCGTGCGTGGTGCATGCGAATGAAATGGCGCGTCCGGAAAAAAACGAAACCGTCGTGATTATCGGCGGCGGCGCGTTCGGCTTGCTGCACATGCTCGTGCTGAAGGCGGCGGGCGTGCGCGAGGTCGTGATTGTGGGGCGCGGCGCCAAGCGGCTGAAGTGGGCGGAGGAGATGGGCGCAGATCGGGTCGTTGACGCCCGCCGGGCTGACACGGCCGCGGAAATCGCGCGGCTCAACGGCGGCTTCGGTCCCGACCTGGTGATCGAGTGCACGGGGCAGGTCGCGGGATGGCAGGATGCGGTGGCGCGAGTGCGGCGTGGCGGGCGGGTAGTTTTTTTTGGCGGATGTCCGGCGGGCACCGCGCTGAGCCTCGATACGCGCTTGATGCACTACGACAATCTGACGTTGATGGCGCCGTTTCATTTTCGCCCGCGCGACGTGCGGCGCGCTTACGAATTGCTCGCAGGGCGCGCGCTGAATGCGGGCGCGATCGTCAACGCGCGAATGCCGCTTGGCGATCTGGCGGAAGTGTTTGAGATGCTCGAGCGTGGCGCGGTTCTGAAGTGCGCCGTGATTCCATGAACGGCTTGCAGCGGCGGTTGCTGCGGGTTCCGGCGGATGCGGGCGGGCGAAGTCCAGCCAAGGATGAAAGATGAATCAGGCAATTGAAATTGGAAATACGGCGATTGCGATGTCGCCGCATGACGAGTTCGTCGCGAAGGTTGATTACACCGTCGATCGCGCCCAGCGGGCGCTGCTCGCGATGCAGAAGCCGGAGGGCTACTGGCACGCGCCGCTGGAGGCGAACGCGGAGATGAACTCGGAGTTCATCATCTTCAACCATTTCATGGATACGGTTGACGTCGAGCTCGAAGCGCGCCTGAAGAAGCATGTGCTGGACACTCAGAGTTCGGACGGGAGCTGGGCGCTGTACCAGGGCGGCGAGGGGTATCTATCGACGACGATCGAAACTTATTTTGCGCTGAAACTCACCGGCATGCGCGCGGGTGACGAGCCGATGGCGGCGGCGCGGCGCTGGATCCTGTCGAAGGGCGGCATCGTGAACTGCGGGACGCTGGCGCGCTTTTACCTGGCGTCGATGGGGCAGATAACGTGGGCGGCGACGGCAGCGCTGCCGGTCGAGCTCGCGCTTCTTCCGAACTGGTTCCCGTTCAACATTTATGAGCTCGGGTCATGGGCGCGCGGCACGCTGATGGGCTTGATGATGCTGCAGGCGGCGCGTCCCGAGAAAAAGATCGACTACCAGCGCGGAGTGCTGGAGTTGTTCATCGAGCCGCCGCATTTCACGAAATTCAAACAGCCGCGCGGCAAGAAGATGCTGTCGATGCGCAACGCGTTGAACGTCGCCGACAAGGCGCTGCGCTTCTATGATCGGCACCAAATCAAGTCTTTGCGCGCCCGCGCGCTGCGCCACACGGAAAACTGGCTCCTCGAGCATCAGGAGGCCAACGGCTCGTGGGGCGGCATCGAGCCGTGTTACCTGCTGAGCGCGATGGCTCTGAAAGCCAACGGCTACCGCAACGACCATCCGGTGTTGAAGAAGGCGCTCGAGGCGTCGCACGAACTCATTTGGCATTTCGACGACTACGACATGTACATGCCGTGCGTATCGGTCAACTGGGACACGGCGCTGGCGGGCCGGGCGCTGCTGGACTCGGGATTGCCGAGCGACGATCCGGCGCTGAAGCGGACATCGCAATGGTTTATCGATCATCAAATTTTCAAAAAAGGCGATTGGGCGATCAAGCGGCCTGAACTCGAACCCGGCGGATGGGCGTTCGAGTTTTACAACGATTGGTATCCCGACGTGGACGATTCGGCGGTGATTCTGTCGGTGATGGCGGATTCGGCGGCCGACGATGGCGCGGCCAGGGAGCGCGCGATCCGGGCGGGCGCGAACTGGGTAATGGGAATGCAGTCGAGCGATGGCGGCTTCGCGGCGTTCGACGCCGACAACAATTCAACCTGGCTCAATCAGCTGCCGCTCGCGGACGTGGAGGCGGTGACCGATCCGTCGTGTCCCGATCTCACCGGGCATGTGCTCGAGATGATGGGATCGGTCGGCTACCGCGCCGACCATCCGGTCGCTAAGCGCGCGATCGAATGGCTCAAGCGAAATCAGTCACCGGCGGGCGGATGGTGGGGACGCTGGGGCGTCAACTATATCTATGGCACGCACGCGGCGCTGGCGGGCCTGCGGGCGATCGGCATCGATATTAACGAGCCCTGGATCAAGCGGGCGGTCGAGTGGCTCAAGTCGAAGCAGAATCCCGATGGCGGCTGGGGCGAGAGCCCGCTGTCGGACAAGGATCCCGCGTGGCACGGGCGCGGAACCAGCACCGCGTCGCAAACGGCGTGGGCGCTGATCGGATTGATCGCGGGCGAGCCGGGGGTCAGCGAACCTGCGATGCGCGGCGCGCAGTGGCTCTCAGAGCGGCAGAACGATCAAGGCGTTTGGGACGAGAGAGAATCGACCGGCAACGGATTTCCGAATCATTTTTATCTCCGCTACCACATGTACGCGCATTACTATCCGTTGATGGCGCTTGGGCGTTTCCGCAAGCGGCTGGCGGAGGCGGCGCCGCACTGAGCGCGTTGCGATGAAGGCGATTTCAATTCTCGGCTCGACCGGATCGGTCGGCGTTACCACGCTGGACGTGGTCGGGCGCTTCAACGACCGATTTCGCGTCGCCGCGATGGCGGCAGGACGCAACCTCGATCTGCTGACGGAGCAGGTGCGGCGCTTTCATCCCGACCTCGTGTCGGTGGCGACGCCCGAACTGGCGCGCGAGCTGGCGACCCGCGTCGGCGCGCAGCGCGTGACGATCGTGCATGGACTCGAAGGCGCAATTGCCGTCGCGACGCATCCCGAGGCGGAGCTGGTGATGTCGGCGCTGGTCGGCGCGATGGGCTTGCGCCCGACGCTGGCGGCGATTAAGGCCGGCAAGGACATCGCGTTTGCCAACAAGGAAGTGCTGGTCATTGCGGGCGAGCTGATCACGGCGGCGGTGCGCGACAATCGCGTGCGGCTGCTGCCGGTGGACAGCGAACACAACGCGGTTTTCCAATGCCTGGAAGGGCGCGGGCGCGAGTCGTTGAAGCGGATTATCTTGACCGCGTCGGGCGGACCGTTTCGCGGGCTGCCGGCCGCCGGTTTTGAATCGATCACCGTCGAGCAGGCGCTTAAGCATCCGACCTGGGTGATGGGCAACAAGATTACGATCGATTCGGCGACGCTGATGAACAAAGGGCTGGAGGTGATCGAGGCGCGGTGGCTCTTCGACCTCAAGGCGGGCGAAGTCTCGGTGGTGATTCATCCCCAGAGCGTGATCCATTCGATGGTGGAAATGATCGACGGCTCGGTGATCGCGGAGATGGCGATTCCCGACATGGCGATTCCCGTGGCGTACGCGCTGGCGTATCCCGAGCGGCTGCCGATGACCCATCTGAAGCCGCTGTCACTGGCGGAAAATTCGCGGCTGACGTTTGAAGAACCCGACCTGCGGCGTTTCCCGTGTCTGCGGCTGGCGTATGAGGCGCTGGCGGCGGGAAACACGATGACCGCATGCCTCAACGCGGCCAACGAGGAACTGGTGGCGGGCTTCCTTGCGGGGCGCGTGCGTTTCACGGACATCCCGCGGCATATCGAGACGGTGATGCAACGGCATCACAATCCGGCGGCGCGAACGATCGAGGATCTGCTCGAGGCCGACGGATGGGCGCGAGCTGCGGCGCGCGAACTCATTGGCGCGCGCCCGGTCGCAGCCTGAGACCATGGCAAGCGCGCGAGCCAACGTGCAAGGCGAAGCAACGCGGTACACAGCGAACGCGGCGCCCGACGCGTCGCTGCCGGCGGGAACATTCGATGTCGCGGGTGCGTACCAATTCTGCGCGCGGCTGGCGAAGTCGCACTACGAAAATTTCACCGTTGCGTCGTGGCTGATGCCGCGCGAGATGCGTCCGCATATGTACGCGATTTACGCGTACGCGCGGATGGCGGATGACTTTGCCGACGAGCATCATGACCTCGCGATGCTCGACGAATGGGAGCGCGAGCTCGATTTGGCGTATGCCGGCGCGCCGCGCCATCCGGTGTTTGTTGCCCTCGCGGAAACGGTGCGCCGGTTTGAAATTCCGCGCGAGCCGTTCAAAGATTTGCTGACGGCGTTTCGGTCGGACGTTAACTTCAAGGGCTTCGACACGCTCGACGATCTGCTCGGCTATTCGCGCTACTCGGCGAACCCGGTCGGACGGCTGGTGCTTTATCTGTTTGGCTACGGCGACGCCGAACGCCAGCATCTGTCGGACCTGGTCTGCAGTGGATTGCAGCTCGCCAACTTCTGGCAGGACGTTGCGGTCGATCTCGGCAAGGGCCGAATCTATCTTCCGCGCCGCGACATGGAACGCTTCGGCGTGACGCCGGCGGACCTGGCGGCGCATACGTCGTCGCGCGAGTTCGTGGATTTGATGCGTCATGAGGCGGGAGTCGCACGGGCGATGCTCGTCGAGGGCGGAGAATTGCACACGCGCGTGGACAAGGGGCTGCGGCGTGACATCGTCATGTTCGCGGGCGGTGGGCTGGCGATATTGCGCGCGCTCGAGCGCATCAACTACGACATATTCCGGAAGCGTCCGGAACTCGCAAAAACCGATTACCTGAAACTCGGATGGAGCGCGATTCGTGGACGGCTTGATGTCTGACCGCAGCGCCGACGGCCTCGAACCAGGGACCGGCAGCGACGCCGTGTCGCTCAACGCCGACTACCAACGCTGCGCGGAAATCACGCGGCGCTCGCGGTCGAGCTTTTACTACGCGTTCGTTCTGCTGCCGCCCCAACGGCGCCGCGCGCTGCACGCCGTTTATGCATTCTGCCGTTTCATCGACGACATCGCCGACGATGAATCGAATCGCGAGCCGGCGCTGCTGCTGAAGCGCTGGCGCGACGAACTCGAGCGTGTGTATGCGGGCGCGCCGACCCGCGCACTTTCTCGCGCGCTCGCCGACAGCGCGCGGCGATTTGCAATTCCGCGGGAGCTCTTCGAGGAAATCATCGCGGGCGTGGAGATGGATCTCTCGCGCAATCGGTATCAAACCTTTGAAGAGCTGCGGCCGTATTGCTATCGCGTCGCGTCGGCGCTGGGCCTCATCTGCATCGAGATATTCGGCTACCGCAATCCGTCGGCGAAGTCGTACGCGGAGAACCTGGGACTGGCTTTTCAGTTGACCAATATTATCCGCGACGTGCGCGAGGACGCGGCGCGCGGGCGCATTTATCTGCCGCTCGAAGACCTGGCGCGATTCAACGTGAGCGAGAAGGAAATTCTCGGCGCGGTGTACTCGCCGAACTTCGTCAGCCTGATGGACTTCGAGGCGAGACGCGCGCAGCAGCTTTACGCGCAGGCGCAGCGCGCGCTCGCGCCGGAAGATCGTGCGACGCTGCTGACGGCCGAGGCGATGCGGCTTATCTATGCGGCGTTGCTCGAACGAATCATCAGGTCGAACTACAAAGTGCTCGACCGCCGCCAAAGCCTGTCTGCGCCGCACAAGCTCTACCTCGTCGGCCGAGCGTGGGCCGCGGGCCGCTGGGGCGCGCTGCGCGGCTAAATCAGATGCGCGTTGCGAATCAGCTGGCCCCGACGATGAAAGCCGCGGTCGTGATCGGCGCCGGGTTTGCGGGACTGAGCGCCGCGGTCGCGCTCGCGGAGCGCGGCGTGCGGGTTACGGTGCTCGAAGGAAAACCCGCGCTCGGCGGACGTGCGTATTCGTTCGCCGATCCCGACACCGGCGACTTCGTGGACAATGGGCAGCACGTCCTGATGGGCTGCTACGGCGAGACGCTCGACTTCCTCAAACGGATCGGCGCTTGCGACCAGTTGGTATTTCACCAGGATTTGGAAATCGAGATGCTCGCGGGTCCCGGGCAGAGCGCGACGCTGAAAACGGCGCGGCTGCCCGGACCTCTGCACATGGCGGCCGCCTTGCTCGGCTACAGGCACTTGAGCGTCGCGGAGCGGCTCGGCGCTATGCGCGGCGGACTTCGCATGCTCGCGATGAGACGGTTCGGCGCTGGCGAGTTGCGGCGCCTCACCGTCGCGCAGTTGATGGATCGCATCGGGCAATCAGAGCGCGCGCGTCGATGTTTCTGGTATCCGCTGTCGATCGCGACGCTGAACGACGAGCCGCAATCGTCGTCGGCGCGGCTGTTTGCCGAAGTCCTGAAGCGGGCGTTCTTTTCGCGCCGCCGCGACTCCGCGTTCGTTTATTCGCGCGTCGGGTTGAGCGACCTGTACTGCGCGGGCGCGAAGCAGTTGATCGAGCGCGCTGGTGGAACGGTTGTTTTGCATTCAATCGTAGAGATGCTGGAACCGGGCGCGCGAGGCCGCATCGCAGCCGTTCGTCTGCGCGACGGACGGCGAGTCGAAGCGACGGACTTCATCAGCGCGGTGCCGGCGCCCCAGTTGCTCAGGTTGCTGCCGGAAAACCTGGTTGCCGACCCGTTTTTTTCGCGCCTGGCGGGTCTTTCGAACTCGCCAATCATCTGCGTTCACGTCTGGCTCGATCGCGAAGTGACCAGTTCACCGTTCATCGGCTTTATCGGCACTACTACTCAATGGCTATTCAACAAACGCCGGATATTTGCGCAGCGCGGCGAAGCGCATCCGGGTTACCTGAGCTTCGTGATCAGCGGCGCTCGCAAGCTGGTCGATCGCAGCAATCAGGAAATTCTCGATATCGTGATCAACGATCTCCACGCGATGATTCCAGCATCTCGCGCGGCCAGGGTCGTGAAGTCATTGGTGCTGAAGGAGAAGAACGCGACGATGGCGCCTGACCTCCTATCGCATGAACTCCGTCCAAGCGCGGAAACTCCGATCCCGAACTTCTTTTTGGCCGGCGACTGGATCCAGACGGGGCTGCCGGCAACGATTGAGAGCGCGGTGATTTCGGGGCGGGCCGCAGCAGCGGCGGTCGTCGCGAGGACCGCTGAATAGCCACTGGCGAATTCGATGACTACCAGGTTAGCGCTGGTGACCGGCGGCAACGGATTCGTGGGATGCCACGTCGTGCGCGCGCTGCTTGCCCGTGGCGATCGCGTGCGAGTGCTGGCGCGCGAGAACGCGGACTTGACTGCGCTGGTTGGTCTGCCGGTCGAAATCGCGCGCGGCGATCTCCGCTACTTCGACTCGGTCGAGCGCGCCGTTAACGGCTGCGACGAGGTCTATCATGTCGGCGCCGATTACCGGCTGTGGCTGACCGATCCGGCTCCCATGTATGCGACCAACGTTGGCGGCACCGAGCATGTCATCCGGGCCGCGGCCGGCGCGGGTGTTTCGCGAATCGTTTACACCAGCACCGTCGGAGCGCTGGGGATTCCGCACGGCGGAGCGGGACGCGAAGATACGCCGTCGTCGCTGGCCGCGATGACAGGCCATTACAAGCGATCGAAGTACATGGCCGAGCAGGCGGCGCTGGAGGCTGCGCGCGCCGGAGCGCCGGTGGTGATCGTGAATCCGTCAACCCCGATCGGCGCACTCGACATCAAGCCGACGCCGACCGGCCGAATCATTGTGGACTTTCTGAATCGGCGCATGCCTGCGTACGTCGAGACCGGGCTCAATATCGTCGATGTCGAGGACGTCGCGCGCGGGCATCTGCTGGCGGCCGAGCGTGGGCGAATCGGCGAGAAATATATTCTGGGCGGCGAAAATCTCACGCTCAAGGAGTTTCTCGGGCGGCTCGCGATGATTTCCGGGCTGCCCGCGCCCAAGATGAGAATTCCGTACGCGGTGGCGTTGGGCTACGCGCTTGGCGCCGAGGCGTTTGCGCGCACCGTTACGCGCCGTGCGCCGCGGGCCAGCCTGACCGAGGTGCGGATGGCGCGAAAGCGGATGTTCTTCGACTCGTCGAAGGCGCGCGCGGAGTTGGGCTATTCGCCGCGGCCGATCGACGCAGCGATGGTGGCGGCCATAGAATTTTTCAGATCCAAAGGGACGGCGAAAAGCGCCGCGTAAGCCAGGCGATGCATTTGCTGCTCTCCACGATCGCGCTGCGCCCGTACGTGTTCATTTTCCTGGCGAGTTTTCTGTTTGTTGCGATCGTCAACTTCGGTCTGCGCACGACTCTTTTGTTCACGGTGCTGACCTACGCCGTGTCGCTCGCGTGCGAGTGGTCCTCGGTTCACAACGGATTCCCGTTCGGGCTGTATCATTACGTTGACGCGACCCGCGGGCGCGAGCTTTGGGTGTTCGGCGTTCCGTTCATGGATTCGTTGTCGTTTACGTTCCTGGCGTTCGCCAGCTACACGGTCGCGCTGCTGCTGAGTTCGCCGCTCTATCGGCACGGCGCAGACTTTCGGATTCTCGACACGTGGAAAATGCGCCGCGCGCCGCGAGTATGGCTGATGGCGGCGCTGTTCATGGTGATGGTGGACATGGTCGTCGATCCTTTGAGCGTACTCGGCGACCGATGGTTCCTCGGCAAAATTTTCTGGTACGACCCGCCGGGGCCGCACTTCGGCGTGCCGATCAGCAATTATCTCGGCTGGTATTTCGTTGCAGCGATCACGATTGCGATCTTCCAGTCGCTCGACGCGAAGCTAAATCGCGGCGCGGCGAAGCCGGCGGGTTCGCTGCCCGCGATGCCCTCGCGAGCGCTGCTTGGTCCAGCGCTCTACGCGGGGGTCGTGACCTTCGGAATTGCGATGCTGTTCCGGATAGGCGCGCCGAATATTGGATGGGCGGCGGTGTTCATCTACCTGCCGTTCGCGGTACTGGCGATTCATGTCCTGACCCGCCGCGAATCCTGGGGCGACCTCGCGGCCATCGAGCGGCATCTTGCGGACTTTCCCTACGAGCGTGATCTTCCCGTCTGGAAGCCGGTGAGCGCGCGCTCACGCACGCCGCGCCGCGCCACCGCATAGCGGCCGCTTCCAAATTTTCGCCGAGTGTGGCAAGCGTCGGTCATCGACCCTACGAGGTGACTGGCATGCTTCTCAAAGACAAAGTTGCGTTGATCACGGGCGCGGGTTCAGGAATCGGGCGCGCGAGCGCGATTCGGTTTGCGCAGGAAGGCGCGAAGGTAATGGTGGCCGACGTGCGCGGAGTCTGCGAGCAACACGGCGGCCGAGATCGAGAGGGCCGGCGGCGTCGCGAAATCTGTGTCGGTGGACGTGCGCATCGGCGCGGAAGTCGAGCGCATGGTCAATGAAACGATAAGCGCGTTCGGCCGGCTCGACATCCTGTTCAATAACGCCGGCGTCTTCGTGCCCAAAACCGTAGTGGACACCAGCGAGGAAGAATGGGACTGGGTCGTGGACGTGTGCCTGAAGGGCGTGTTCTTCGGCTGCAAGTATGCGATCCCGCAAATGATCAAGCAGGGCGGCGGCGTGATAATCAACACCGCCAGCGGTGCGGGAATCGAGGGGGTGCCGAATCTTGGCGCCTACCAGGCGGCAAAGGGCGGCGTCGTGATCATGTCGAAGGGAATCGCGCTCGACTTTGCGCGTTACAAGATTCGATGCGTGTCGATCTGTCCGGGCGTGATCGAGACGCCGATCGCCGAGAATTGCAACGTCGTTCCCGCCGGCGCGGCGCAGTTGGCCTGGGCACGCACCGGCAACGCGCATCCGCTCGGGCGCAACGGAAAGCCGGAAGAGGTCGGCGCGCTGGCGGCGTTTCTGGCTTCGGATGAGGCGGGCTTTATCACCGGCGTCGCGGTGCCGATCGACGGCGGCTTCAGCGCCGGCGCTTTCGCTCCACCGGGTCGCGAGCGCGCTTCCTAGCCGCAGGAAGCTGGCCCTCGTGCGCGATCGCCGTGAGTGCGTTGGCGATCGCGGCCGTCGCGCGCGAGAGGTTTCGAAGCATCCGCGGCAGCTTGAGCATCGCGGCCGGATTGCGCAGCAGGTACGAGGTCGCGGCGAGCGGCCGAACCTTGCCGTCCTGGTCAGCCATCGCTGCGCCCACAATTTCATCGTCAACTTCGTCGAGCACGGCGCGGATCGCGACAAAGGGGAGTCCGCGCGCGGCGGCTTCTGCGGCTATCGCGGCGGTTTCCATGTCCACCGCGATCGCGCCGGTGCTTTCCTTGGCGCGGCGTTTCTCGGCGCCGGTGGCGAGCACGCGATGCGATGTCAAAATCGCGCCGGTCGAGTACGCGATCCCCGCGATTGCAAGCGAGCGGCCGACCGCGCGCAGTTGCACCTCGCCTACGGGCGTCAGCTGCTCGTCAACCCGGCCGTTGGCATGAATCATTAGAGTGCGGTCGGCTACGACGAGATCGCCCGGTTTCAGTCCGCTCGAAAGCGCACCGGCGACACCGGTCCCGATTACCAACTCCGCCCCGGGCATGAGCTCGAACGCACGGCGCGCGGTTTCGGTTGCGCGGTGGCGACCGATTCCATGACCCACAACGCAAAACTCCCTGCCACCGATCTCCGCGCGAAAGCCATGCAAGCCGTCGAGACCGAGCGGCGCGCGATTGCGCAGCCGGCGCTTGAAAGGCGCGATCTCGCGCGCGAAAGCGTAAAAGAGAAGAATCAAAGGCTGCTCATTTTGATTTCCGGGAGCGCCCCGCTTGAGCGGACCATCTGATGCTAGCAGAATCGAGCCGGTGTTTTTCACTCTTTCACGATTAACTTTTTCGCGGGTAGCGGTAGCGCAGTTTGAAGCGCCTGATTGTTAACGCCGACGACTTTGGCTTGTCGTTCGAGGTCAACGCCGGCATTATGCGGGCGCGTCGCGACGGGATTTTGCGCAGTGCGAGCCTGATGGTGGCGGAGCCTGCCGCGCGGGCCGCTGCCGAGTTGGCGCGCGATGATCCCGAGCTCGACGTCGGACTGCACGTGGTCGTCTGCCGCGGACGCAGCCTGCTCGGCGCCTTGCGGCTGGGCGGCGCGGTGCGTGCTTCGGGCGAGTTCATCGACCGTCCCGTCGCTGCGGGGATGCGATATTTCTTCGATCGCTCGATGCGCGCCGCGCTGACGGACGAACTGCGCGCCCAAGTCGAGCGGCATCTCGAGCTGGTCGGCTACCTCAACCATATCGACGGGCACTTAAACTTCCACGTCCATCCGGTGCTCGCCGATATTCTGGTTAACCTGGCCGTCGAATACAAAGTGCCGTGCATCAGGCTCCCGCGCGAGCGCGTGATGACGACGCTCCGGCTGCGCCGCGACCATGCGCCCCGCAAGCTCATCGAGTCGATCATTTTTCGCACCCTGTCGCGCCGCACCCGCCGCCTGATGACAGAGCGCGGCCTCACTTCGACCGATTGGGTGTTTGGACTTCATCAGAGCGGTCATCTGAGCGAGGATTACGTGGTGGGCGTGATCGATCGTATCCGCGATGGCGCCACCGAATTGTATTTCCATCCGGCCGCCGATATCGGCAGAGTCCCGCCCGCGGCCGCGGCGCAACTCGAGGTCGAAATTCTCACCAGCCCGCGCGTGCGCGAAGCGATCGGTCGAAATGGAGTCGAACTGATCACCTTCGCCGATCTTGCCCGTGGCAATCGCGCCGCTTGATTTCACGCTTAGTCTGGCGTTGCTTATGAATCGGGAACAATTCCCGCGCAGGAGACAAGTGCGATGGCGGAGATAAAGATTCGGCCTGCAGTGCGCGCCGATCTGCCGCGGCTGACGGAGATTTACAACTACTACGTCGTCAACACACCCATCACCTTCGACGTGGAACCATTCACGGTCGAGCAGCGCGGGCGATGGTTCGACGAGCACGCCGGCACCCGGCGGCATCGCATGTTCGTCGCGGAAGAGGCAGACTGGGTCGTCGGCTACGCGTACGCGGGGGAGTTCCACGAGAGGGCGGCCTACAACACGAGCGTAGCGACGTCGATCTACTGTGCGCAGGATGCAAAGGGGCGCGGCATCGGTTCGATGCTGTATCGCGCGCTTTTCGACGCACTGAAGGACGAGGACGTTAATCGCCTTTTTGCCGGGATCACGATTCCCAACGAGGCGTCGCTCAAGCTGCACCGCAAGTTTGGCTTCACCGAGGTCGGCATTTTCACCGAATGCGGCCGCAAGTTCGACCGCTTCTGGGACGTGGTGTGGATGGAGCGTCCGCGGCGGCTCGCCGGCGAGTGAATTGCTCGCGCTTCGGCGCGGTTTGAACTAGGCTGGGCACATGCGGGGTGCGCCCCGCGCAACTCACAGTCAACCGCATGTATGAAGGAAGAGAGACCAGATGCGCGTTCAGGATGGAGCTCCCCTCGCTGATGCTTCGCAAGATTATCGCCTGCCGAAAAACGTCACGCCCACGCGCTACGACCTTCGTCTGACGCCCGACCTCAAGGCGTTCACCTTTCAGGGCGAGGTGAATGTCGCCGTCGTCGTCAACGAGGCGACCGATGACGTGGTGCTGAACGCGCTCGAGCTGAAAATCGACAAGGTGACGGCGCAACGCGGCGGAAAATCTCTGGCCGCAAAGGCCAAGCTGGAACCGGCCAGGGAACGCGCGCATCTTCGCTTCGCCGAGAAACTTTCACCGGGCGAATGGATCCTGAAGATTGCGTTTCGCGGCATCCTGAATGACAAGTTGCACGGCTTTTATCGCAGCCAGTATCAGGACGCGGCGGGCAAGACCCAGGTCGCCGCGACGACGCAGTTCGAATCCACCGACGCGCGCCGCGCGTTTCCGTGCTGGGACGAGCCGGAGCTCAAGGCCAGCTACAAAGTTACGCTGGTTGTCGATGAGCACCTGGCCGCCATTTCGAACGGCGGGCAGGAGAGCGAGCGCAAGCTGGCGGGCGCGAAGAAGGAGGTCGTCTTCAAGGAGACGATCCCGATGTCCACCTACCTGGTCGCCTTCATCGTCGGCGAGTTCGACGCGACCGCGCCGGTCGATGCGGGCACGCCGCTGCGCATCGTTCACGTCCCCGGCAAAGAGTCGCTGACCGGCTGGGCCAAGCAGATTGGCGAGTTTTCGCTCAAATTCTTCGCCGACTACTACGGGCTCAAGTATCCCGGCGACAAGCTCGACCTGATCGCGATTCCCGACTTCGCGTCGGGCGCGATGGAAAATCTTGGCGCGATCACGTTTCGCGAGACCGCGCTGCTGGCCGACGAAAAATCCGCCTCGCGCGCCGAGCTCGAGCGCGTGGCCGACGTGGTGTCGCACGAAAACGCCCACATGTGGTTCGGCGATCTCGTCACCATGCGCTGGTGGAACGGGATTTGGCTCAACGAGGCGTTCGCCACCTTCATGGAGATGCTGGCGGTCGATGCGTGGAAGCCGGCATGGAAGCGATGGGACAGCTTCAGCGTCTCACGCGCGGCCGCGATGGCAATCGACGGGCTGCGCAGCACCCGGCCGATCGAGTACCCGGTGCATAGTCCCGCAGACTGTCGCGCAATGTTCGATATCCTGACCTATGAAAAGGGCGCGGCGGTGCTGCGGATGCTCGAGCAGTTTTTGGGCGCCGAGGTCTTTCGTGACGGAATTCGCCTCTACCTGAAGAAGCATCAATTCAACAACACCGAGACCAGCGATCTGTGGGACGCGCTCGAGGCGGCGTCGCGCGAGCCGGTGCGCAAGATGATGGACTCGTGGATCTTCCAGCCCGGCTTTCCGATCATCGATGCATCGCCGGCTGCCGGCGGCCGCGGACTCAAGCTCTCGCAGCGCCGCTTCTTCTATCTCGTCGAAGACAACAATCAGTTTTGGCATGTGCCGGTGATGGTTCGCGCGAAGACCGAGAAGGGCGGCGTCGCGACCCACAAGGTGCTGCTCACCGCGCGCGAGACGACCGTGGATTTGCCGGGCCGGCTCGAATGGGCGCTGGTGAACGAGGGCGGCCACGGCTTCTATCGCGTGCATTACGCACCCGCGTTGCTCGAGGCGATCACCAGGAATCGCGGCGCGCTCCAACCGATCGAGCGCTTCGGACTGGTGAGCGATACGTGGGCGGCGACCGTCGCCGGGCTCGGCCCGCTCAGCGAGTTCCTCAAAATGGCGCGGCTGTTCACCAACGAGACCGACATCAACGTGTGGCGCGCGTTGATCGGCGCGTTCGCGTACCTGGATATGATCGCGTCCGACGCCGACCGGCCTGCGCTGGCGGCAACCGTGCGCGAGATCATCGGTCCCGCCGCGGTGCGTCTCGGCTGGGAGCCAAAGCTCGGCGAAAGCGAGCTGGTGAGCCAGTTGCGCGGCACGCTGATCGGCGCGCTCGGCACGCTCGGCGACGATCTCGAAGTGCAGAAGCGCGCGCGCGACCTGTATGCGCGCTTCGAGAATAATCCCAATTCCGCGGACCGCGACCTGATGCCCGCGCTGGTGAATATTCTCGCGCACTCGGGCGACGCCGCGCGCTACGAGGAGTTCAAGCGCAAGTTCAAAGCGCCGCGCACGCCGCAGCAAGAGCAGCGCTTCCTGTTTGCGCTGGCGAATTTCCGCGATCCCGAGCTGCTGAAAAAAACTATGGCGATGACGCTCGACGGGCAAGTGCGGACGCAGAATTCGCCATACCTGATGCATGCTTTGCTGCTCAACCCCGCGTGCCGCTACCAGGCGTGGGATTTTGCGCGCGCGCATTGGGAGCAGATGGTCCAAACATATCCCGACAGCGCGCTGCCGCGAATGTGCGAAGCCGTCGTGGCGCTGCTCGATCGCGAGGACGAGGTGAAGAAGTTCTTCGCCGAGCATCGCGTGCGCCTTGGCGGCAAGATAATCGATCAGCACCTCGAGCGGCTCGGCGTCGCAGTCGGATTCCGCACACGCGAAGGCAAAAGTCTGCAGGCCACGCTCAAAGGATGAACCGGCGGGACGCCAGTTGTGGTGTTTTGACGCGGGCGCGCATCGCGATGCCTAAGGCGGACATCCTGATCGGCACCTCGGGCTTTTCGTACAAGGAATGGCTCGGCGGCTTCTATCCGGAGAAACTTCCCGGCGCCAAAATGCTCGAGTATTACGCCGAGCGGATGCCGACGGTCGAAATCAACTACACGTTCCGCGCGATGCCGAAGACCGCGATGCTGCAAGGATGGGCGGCGCGCACCCCGGCCAATTTTCGCGTCGCGCTGAAGGCGCCGCAGCGCATCACGCATTTCGCCAGGCTGCGCGACGTTAAAGAAACCACCGACACGTTCATCGAGCGCGCGTCGGTCATGGGCGAGCGGCTCGCGCCGGCGCTGTTCCAGCTCCCGCCCGACTTGAAGCTCGATCTGCAGCTGCTGTGCGACTTCCTGGCGATCGTGAAGGGCAGAATTCGCGCCGCGTTCGAGTTCAGAAATCGAAGCTGGTTCGACAAATCTGTGATGACCGCGCTGGCCGACCACGGCGCCGCGCTGTGCATCGCGGAAACCGAAAAGCTCGCGTCGCCGCTGGAGCGAACCGCGCCGTACGTTTACGTTCGATTGCGCAAGGAGACGTACGACGACGCGGGCCTGGACCAATGGGTGAAGAATCTCGATCGCCTCGCGTCCGGCGGCGGCGAAGTCTTCGTCTATTTCAAACACGAGACGTCGGCGCCCGGCCTCGCGGCGCGCCTGCGCGCCAAGCTCGACCGAGTTAGGATGTAGCGTTCCGCGCGACCTTTTACCCGCCTCGCCCGTTCTTTCACGGGAGAGGTTAGGTGAGGGTTCTGCTCACCCGGGAGTGCCCGCCTCCGGCGCAGGTGAGGGTTCTGGCGTCCGCTGTCACGCCAGCAGCCCCTTGCCGGGGACGTGGTTAACCTCGAGGCGGATGCCGTCCGGATCCTCGAACAGCACCGAATAGTATCCGGGCGCCCACGGGCCGTCCTCGGGCGGATGCACGATCTTTGCGCCGATCGTCTTGAGGAAGCCATAAATCTCGTCCACGTCGCCGCGCTCACGGGCGCGCAGGCACAGGTGATGCAAACCGACGCGGCGCTGCTCGAACTGCTCGGTGCGATACGAATCGTCACCGCGGACGATTCCCACCGCGGTCCTTCCGCCCACGCAGTACAGCGTCTGCTCGCTGCGAATGACGGGCTTGAGGCCGAGATACACGAGCAGCTTTTCGTAGAATGGAAAGCAGGCCTCGAAATTGCTGACCGTGAGCATTACGTGCGCGACGCCGTTGATTTCCATTTCACTGCTCCATTTTTCGGGCCAAATGCCGCTGCAATTCTGCGACTTCAAGTAACGCTTTAGTTTCCTTTTCCACCGCTCGGAGAGCGGCCGTCACCGCGCTTGAACCATCCGCGAGGGCCGCGGCTGTTCGTGGCCGAGAATCGGATGCGGCCGGTACGGCTTCTCGAGCGCGGCGACTTCATCAGCCGTGAGCTTCACGTCAACGGCGGCGATCGCCTCCTTGAGATGCGCGAGCTTGGTCGCGCCGATGATGGGTGCGGTGACGCCGGGCGCCTGCAGGATCCACGCGCACGCGATCTGCGACGGCGTGACGCTGCGCTCTTTGGCGATCTGCTCGACCACGCTCAACACTTCGAAGTCGTACTCGCGGAAGTACATATTTTTGGCGAAGTCGTCGGTCTTGGCGCGGGCGGTTGGACCGCTGCCGCCTTTGTCGCGATTGCCCGCCAGAAATCCGCGCGCCAGCGGGCTCCATGGAATCAAGCCGACGCCGCTGTCGATGCATAGCGGATTCATCTCGCGCTCCTCCTCGCGATAGACGAGGTTGTAGTGGTTTTGCATCGAGACGAACCGGTGCCATCCGTTTTCCTTCTGCAGATGGAGCGCCTTGGCGAATTGCCACGCCGCCATCGAGCTCGCGCCGAGGTAGCGCACCTTGCCCGCGCGCACCAGCGAGTCCAACGCCTCCAGGGTCTCCTCGATCGGCGTCGTGTAGTCCCAGCGATGGATTTGGTAGAGGTCGATGAAATCCGTCTTGAGGCGCCGCAACGACGCGTCGCACGCTTCGAGGATATTTTTGCGGCTGAGACCGGCGCGATTGAGGCCCGACGCCATCGGGCCGTGCACCTTGGTTGCGACCACGATCTCGTCGCGCTTGGCCATCTTGCCGAGCCATCGCCCGGTGACCTCCTCGCTGGCGCCGACCGAATAGACGTTGGCGGTGTCGAAGAAGTTGATCCCCGACTCGACCGCGGCGGCGAAATGTTCGCGCGCCTCGTCCATCGTCAGCACCCAATCGCGCCACTTCTTGTCGCCGTAACTCATGCATCCGAGGCAGATGCGAGAGACGGTGATTCCGGTCTTGCCCAGTTTCGAGTACTGCATGATTTCTCCGAATTGCCTTTTTGGATTTCCGAGCTTGCAACGCCAAAACTCCGGCGCTCGCGCTCGCTTGTCAAGGCCGAGGTGAAATCCGGCAGCGGTTTGGTTTGTTCAGGAGGAATCAGGAACCTAACCCCTAACCCCTTCCCGCGCGGGAAGGGCAACCGGAATGTTGGACCGAATGCGGGGAAGGGGAACCGGCGGACGGTCGCAGCCGTAGCCGTTAACAAATTTGCGTGCACGTGCGCGAACAGGACTGCGTCAATCAGCACCGCAATAAGGCCCCGATGCTATTTCATTGCCTCGGCCGGCATATTAGGATGCAGCCAATCCCGCTGGCCGATTGGTCAGGCGGAGATTTCGCGCTCGAAGATTAGCGAATTGGGAGAGTCTATGCGGGTCCTGTTCGTACATCCGAGTCCGCTTATGTACAGCGAGATTTATCTGCGGCTCGAACCGCTGGGGATGGAGCGTGTCGCGGCGGCAACGCGCGCGGCCGGCCACGACGTGAGAATCATCGACCTGCAGATTTTCAAGCATCGCGATTTGTTCGCCGAACTCGAGAGCTTCCGCCCCAACGCGCTTGGCTTCTCGCTGAACTATCTCGCCAACGTTCCCGAGGTGATCGATCTCGCCAAAGACGTGAAGCGGCTGATGAAGGATTGCTTCGTCTTCAGCGGCGGGCATAGCGGTTCGTTCGTCGCCGACGAAATTTTGGAGCATGCGGAGGGCGCGATCGACGCGGTTATCCGCGGCGAGGGCGAGACGGCGACGCCGATGCTGCTCGACGCGATTGGCAGCGGCTCAATCGGGAAGGTTCCCGGAGTGCTGACGGCGCAAGGGTCGGGGCCGGCGCCGGTGATGCTCGACGATCTCGATCGGTTTTTTCCGGCGCGCGATCTTGGGCGCCGGCGCCACAAATATTTTATCGGCGTGCTCGATCCATGCGCGTCGATCGAGTTCACGCGCGGCTGCCCGTGGGATTGCTCGTTCTGCAGCGCGTGGACGTTTTACGGCCGCAGTTACCGCAAGTCCACTCCTGAAGCCGCGGCCGAAGACATGCTGTCGATCAAGGAGCCCAACGTCTTCATCGTCGATGACGTCGCGTTCATCCATCCGGAGCATGGGTTTGCGATCGGCCACGAAATCGAAAAGCGCAAGATCAAGAAGCAGTACTACCTCGAGACTCGCGCCGACGTGCTATGCCGCAACCCGGAAGTATTTCGCTACTGGCGCAAGCTCGGCATGGAGTACATGTTCCTGGGCCTGGAAGCGATCGACGAGGAAGGCCTCAAGCTGCATCGCAAGCGCTCGTCGATGGGCGTCAACTTCAAGGCGCTCGAAGTGGCGCGCGAGATCGGCCTGACCGTGGCGATCAACCTGATCGCGGACCCGTCGTGGGACGAGAAGCGTTTCGAGGTGATTCGCGAATGGGCGATCAGCATCCCGGAGATCGTTCATCTGACGGTGGCGACGCCGTATCCCGGCACGGAGCTGTGGTTCACGGAATCGCGCAAGCTGACGACGCTCGACTACCGGCTGTACGACATCCAGCACGCGGTGCTGCCGACCAAGCTGCCGCTGCTGCAGTTCTACCAGGAGCTGGTGAAGACGCAGGACGTGCTCAACCGCAAGCATCTCGGCTTCGCGGCGCTGAAGTCGGTGGCGTCGATCGCGGGCAAGCTTGCGCTCAAGGGGCAAACCAACTTCATCAAGATGCTGTGGAAGTTTAACAGCGTGTACAACCCCGACCGGCAGCTCGCCGAGCATGCGCGCGAAGTGAAGTATGCGATGCGCCCGCCGTCGATGCATACCGACGGACGTCCGGCGGCCGACAAGCTCTACATCCACATGCCCAAGCCGTCGCGCCCGCAAGCTGCGGCGCCCGCCGCGGTGGCAGGTGAGATTTCGCGCGCCACAGTGGTATAGTGAGGGCTAGCTATGAAGCTTCGCGTCGAATTCGAACAGGAAGTGGACGGCCGCTGGATCGCGGATGTTACTGATCTGCCGGGAGTGATGGCCTACGGCAAGACGCGCGCGGAGGCGCTCGCGGCTGTTGAAGCGCTCGCGTTGCGCGTTATCGCTGATCGGATTGAGAATGGGGAGCTGGAACCGGTGCCGTCGAGCTTGATGTTCGAAGCGGCGTGAGCGACTGGCCCTCCGCCAAGGCCCGACGAGTACTCGCAGCTTTGCTGCGGACAGGCTGGCGCATCAAGCGCACTCGCGGCTCCCATAGGGTCCTTCAGCGTCCCGGATTCGCAGACCTCGTGTTCTCGTTTCACGACAACGACGAAATCGGTCCGCGCTTGCTGGCAAGGATCGCCAAGCACACGGGTCTGCACCCTGAAGATCTTTGAGGCGTCCCGGGATGACGACCAAAATCAGCCGGCGCCTTCGGCTATTTTTTTCAGATCGATTTGTAACTGCCGGGCGAAGTCCGATCTCGCAGCCATCAATTCCATAGCGACCAGCGGTGCGTCGTCAGGATATACGCCGCCAGCATCGCGTTGGCGGTCGAATGGGCGATGACCGCATCGAAGAGTGCGCCGCGCCGATACACGGCCGCCGCGAACAGCATTCCGGCGATCACGCCGGCAAGCCATTGCTGGTGCAACAGCCCGAACAGCGTTGATGACACCACAAACGAGAGCAATGTGAAGTGCCTGAAATCGACGCGAGCGAAATCCGCATTGACCAGCTTGCGCAGGAGATAGCCGCGAAATGCAAGCTCCTCGGCGAGCGGCACCGTGACGACGGCGCCGATCACGCAAATCACCAGCCACAACGATGAGATCGACGCCGGCAGGCTGCCGAGCCGGGTTGCGAATGCGAGATCCTCGGCCGAGACATCGGAGGGCCGCTGCAAAACAATCCATTCGATGAAAACCGCACCACCCAGCATCAGTGGGAACCAGGAGAGATCGCGGCGGAATTCGGCGAGCCGATCGCGATAGAACCAGAACACCGCCGCCGCGCCAATTACTCTCAGCGGATAGAGAGAGTCAAAGCCTGCGCCCGCGATCCGCGTCAACATCGCGATCAACAGGATCGCCAGCAGCGGCGCCAAATACACCGACGCCGGATTCGGCGCCGCCAATCGACGCGGCACGGGCTCGGCGCGGCTGAATATCGGCGAGCGCCGGCTGACGACAACAATCCCGCACGCCGCGACCGTGTAGAAAAACCAGCCGGCCACCGTGTGAAATCAGTCGAGCGCGACGCGCTCCGACCATCCGCCGATCAGGATCAGCGCGGCAATTCGGACTACGTTTAAGAACCAGATCGAGACCACCCCGGCCGGCAAAAGAATCAATGACGCCGGAAAGCGCAGCTCACGCCTGCAGAACCACAGGTAACCGGCGATGAACACCGACATCAGTCCGATTCCTTCCAGGCCCGAGCAGGCCGGCCAGATCAGTGCCGTGAAGTGAGGCGTTCCGATCGAAGCGGTGGCCACGTCAACGAAAGTGGTTTGCCCGAGCATCCGCAAGAGCAAGTCAACGGCCCACAGCGTCGATACGGTCAGCGGAGGCCAAAGGCCGAGCGCGTAAACGCCGACGGTTTGCGCGAAGAATCCGACGGCGATCGCGCCCAGCAGCGCGACCTGGTTGCTACGAGCCCATCGCAGCCACAGTCTCGCCGGCAGCAGCGCTCCAAACCAGCTGAGCAAGGCGACGGCGGACAATCCTGCGCCGACGCAAAACCATGCGGCGCCATTGGCAGAATCCAGGCGTCTGCCGTACACAATCGTGAAGACCCATGCGATGAGGCATGCGACTGCTGCCAGGTGCAGCGCGAGAAAAGCCGCACGGGTCAACGGATCCTCGATCGGTCCGCGCAACTCTTCTCCGATCACCCTGGAAAAGGATTCCCAACTGAAGATGACTGCTGCGATCGCAGCCGTAGAGAAGGCAGCGGTGAGAAATCGGTGGTGTTCAACGAAAAAAAGCCACCATGGGCGGGAGCCATCGACGATGGCGATGTCAATCGGACGGGAAAAATAGATGAGTTCCGGAATGATTAACGCAGCGATCAGAACGCGGGCAACCGCACCTAAATTGATGCGCGAAGCTCGACCGAAGCTGGCATCGGCGGCGGGCACTGACTCGTAGCTCACGGGTGCGCCCACGCTGACCCGACGCTCGGGCAAAGTCTAAGCGCGGTGGCGATAGCGCTCGGCGAGCAGGAGTACGGCACCGACCGCGAGTGCGATTCCGCTGGCGGCCGAGCCGGGGTCCAACTCAGGAACAGCAGCGAACGCGGTCCCGGCACCGGCCATCCAAAGCAAGCCGCAGGCGCCAAGCGTTCTCGCCAGCTTTGAAATGGTTCTGCTATTCACAACGCCTCCACAGAAAACAAAATCTGTCAAGGCACAGTATATCTTTGAATTTCTAACGTCAATACCGGCGCAAATGTAAAAAATTCAATAAATGAGTACTGAGAGGTGATTAGTTGCCGCGGGTGTCAATTCCAAAGAGTGGGGACCCGCGTGTGATGCGCGACGTGATTCGAGCACTTCGAACGGCAGCGTCGAATAATGTGAATGGCCGTCCATCCGGCGAGGTTTTCAGATCGATTTGTACCAGTGGGCGAGGGCGCGTCCTATCTCGTGCGGCGAATCTTCCTGGATGAAGTGGATGCCCTTGACCGTTACCTCGCGCTGATTCGGCCACTTGCGGCAGTACTCGCGCTGCGCTCCGGTCAGGATGGCGCCCGGATCGGCGTTGACGAACAACCTCGGCGTCGCGCTTTTTTCGAGCCACTGCGAATAGCTGTTGGCGATCGCGACGACATCGGCGGGCTCGCCGTCGAGCGGAATTTCACGCGGCCAGGTCAGGGTCGGACGCCGCGACTCGCCGGGCTGCAGATAAGGCTTTCGATACGCGTTCATTTCCTCGTCGCTGAGCTTGCGAATGATGCTGCCGGGCAGGATGCGCTCGATGAAAATATTATTTTTCAGAATCATCTCGTCGCCGGCCGGACTGCGAAACGCCTTGAAGATGCCGACAGCCGGCTGCGACCATTCCGACCATTGCAGCGGCCTGACGAGCGCCTCCATGTAGGCGACGCCCTTGACCGCGTCGGGATGCCGCGCCGCCCAGTGAAAGCCCAGCGCGGAGCCCCAGTCGTGCATGACGAGCGTGACGCTGCGCTTGAGATTGAGGCTCTCGAAGAATGCGTCGAGATACCTGGAGTGATCGGCGAAGCGATACGCGCCGGTCGCCGACGGCCCCGACGCGCCCATCCCGATGAGGTCTGGCGCGACGCATCGCGCGAGCGGCGCGAGGTGCGGAATGACGTTGCGCCAAAGGTATGACGAGGTCGGATTGCCGTGGAGAAAGACGATGGGATCGCCGGCGCCGGTGTCCGCGTACGAAATCCAGGTGTTGATGAGTTCGAGTTTTTTGCGCGGATGCGGATCTGTCTTAGAAATTTGCGCGGAAATTTGCGCGTCGGTATCGCTCATGATGCCCTCTCCCTTCGGCGAGTGATTCGACTGATACGACGCCGCCATCCGACGCGCAAGTACGGATCGATTTTCACTGTTTGCCCTCGCGGGCATGGCGGGCGCAGAATCCCGGCAGTCATCCAACTTCGCGCGTCACGAGGACCACTCCGATGGCCGAGAATCGCAAACGAAAGTTCTGGGGATGGGGCTACGAAGACCAGGGTCCGACGGCCGAACAGCAAAAGCACATGGCCGAGCGGATGGCCAAGCGATTTGGGCTCGGACCACTCGAACTTACGCCGGCGCCCAGGGAAAGCGAGTTGAATCTGCGCGCGCCGCGCGTGAAACCACCGGCGGCGCTCGAGTCGATCTGCTCGACCAGCACCCACGAGCGCGCGGGCCACACCTACGGCAAGGGATCGCGCGATATCAGGCGGGCGTTTAGGCGTGACTATCCGAATCCGATCGACGTGGTCGCGTTTCCGCGCGATGAGAAAGAACTGACCGCGGTGCTCGAATGGTGCGACGGCGCGCAGATTGTCGCGGTGCCATATGGCGGCGGCTCGAGCGTGGTCGGCGGAGTCGAGCCGCCCGAAGGCGACCGCTATCGCGGCGCGGTCTCGATCGATCTGATGCATCTGGACAAAGTCGTGGAGGTTGACAAGGTCTCGCGCGCCGCGCGCATTCAAGCCGGGGTGTATGGTCCGGCGCTCGACGCGCAGCTAAAGCCGCATGGCCTTACGATTCGGCATTTCCCGCAATCGTTTGAATTCTCGACGCTGGGCGGATGGATCGCGACGCGGTCGGGCGGGCATTTTGCGACGCTGTACACGCATATCGACGACTTCGTCGAATCGCTGCGCGTCGTGACGCCGACCGGGGTAATCGAATCGCGCCGCTTGCCGGGTTCGGGCGCGGGTCCGAGCCCGGACCGGATGTTCATCGGATCCGAAGGAATTCTCGGCGTCATCACCGAGGCGTGGATGCGGCTGCAGGATCGGCCGACGTTTCGTGCGGGCGCGTCGGTTCCGTTTCCGGGCATGCTTAAGGCCGCCGCGGCGGTGCGCCAGATTTCACAGGCGGGGATCTATCCTGCGAATTGCCGGGTGCTCGACGAAGGGGAGGCGTTCAATTCCGGGGCCGGCAACGGCGATGAAGCCGTGCTGGTGCTCGCGTTCGAATCCGCGGACCATCCGCTGGAACCGTGGATGAAGCGCGCGCTGGAGTGCTGCGCCGATCACGGCGGGAAAATCCCGGCCGACGCCCCGAAGACCCGCACCGACGCCGACGCAACGCACGAAGGATCGGCGGGCGCGTGGCGCAACGCGTTTCTGAACGCGCCGTACCTGATGGACACGGTGGCCGCGATGGGAATGGTCAGCGACACCTTCGAGACCGCGATCACGTGGGAGCGATTCCCGGAATTTCATCGGCAGATGATGGCGTGCGCGCGCGAGGCAATCGCGCGGGTGTGCGGCAAGGGCACGGTCACCTGCCGATTCACGCACGTCTATCCCGATGGGCCGGCGCCGTACTACACGATTTTGGCGCCGGGCAGACGCGGTTCCGAGATCGAGCAGTGGGACGAGATAAAGGCGGCGGTGTCGGACCGGCTGATAGAGCTGGGCGGGACAATCACGCATCATCACGCGGTCGGCCGTTATCATCGGCCGTGGTACGACCGCCAGCGTCCGGATGGATTCGCGCGCGCGCTGAAGGCGGCCAAACGTGCGCTCGATCCGCGCGGGATTCTCAATCCGGGCGTGTTGATCGATCCGGATTAACGGGCCGGTGCGAGTTTGAAGAAGTTTCCGTGTCCATACCTCAAAGGCGAAGTAGAACTCGGTGACGAGCGCGAACAGCACATTGCGGAGCAGCATCCCGAGTTGCTCCCGGACCATCGAGTCCGAATCGAGCAGACCCTTGCCGACCCGGACCAGATTCGCCGCAGCGAACGGTTCGCGGGAGCCCGGATTTTCTCGCGGTGGTTTGACGACCTGTTGGGCGGTAAGCACGTAGTCGTAGTCGTGCTATGCTCATTCAGGAGTGATGGCAGGAATTGGATCATCACCGCCTACGTTGCACGGCGGATCTCGATAGGAGATGTCGAATGGAAGCGAAGTTGAGTTTCAAATATGACCGCGACGCCGACATCCTGTACATCAACAAACGCGATCCATATCCGGCGCAGGAATCAGAGGAGCTGCCCGGCGAGGTTGTGGTGCGGCTCAATCCCAAGTCGGGCGAAATCGAGAACGTAGAGGTTTTGTTCTTTTCAACGCGGCTCTTGCGCGGCGACCTTTTTGAGTTGCCGATTACAGCCGATCTGCGCCTGGTAGCGGAAGACTAGTCGTCGATCTTGAGCTGTCTTTTCGCCGCGTCGCTCATCATGTGCGGGGTCCATGGCGGATCCCACACGATCTCGATGCACGCGTCGTCGCAGCCGGGGATGCCGAGCAGCTTGTCCTGGATTTCCTGCGTGATCATCATGCCCATCTGGCAGCCGGGCGCGGTCAGCGTCATCGTAACGTTGACAATGCGGTTGTCGATCGCGACGCCGTAGATGAGTCCGAGGTCCACGAGATTGACGGGAATCTCGGGGTCGTAGCACTCGCGCAGCACTTCATAGACGTCTGCTTCGGTCGGTGCGGGCGAATTCTCCATAGTACGGCGTCTAGTATATAAGAGGTTGGATGTGCGCGATATGCGCGGTCCCGCATCGTGCGGCGCGCGCATTCAGCGGAGGCCGATATGCCCGACAAAGAAGAACTGTATGACGAAGCGATCGACGCATACGCCGACGACAAGTTCGACGAAGCGATCGAGTTATACAAGCAAGCGCTTGAGATCGATCCGCAATACGCCGATGCGATTCATGGAATGACGATGTGCTACCAGGCCAAGGGAGATCTCGACGCCGCGATCGAGTTGACCAAAAAATATATCGCGCAGGAGCCGGAAGACATCCTGGCGTACACCAACCTCAGCATGTTTTATCAGAAGAAGGGCATGGTGCCCGAGGCGGAGGCGGCCGGCGCCGAGGCGCGGCGCCTGGACTGGAAGCGGCAACTCAAGGAAGGCAAGAAGTAGGGGCGCGATGAAACTCAAGGACAAAGTTGTGCTGATCACCGGCGGCGGCTCGGGACTGGGGCGCGAGATGGGACTGACGTTCGCACGCGAGGGCGCGAAGGTGGGCGTCAACGACATCAGGCCCGAGTCGGCGCAAAACGTCGTGACCGAAATCGAGCGCGCGGGCGGCAAGGCGCGGCCGTTCGTTGCAGACGTGTCGAGCAGCGCGGCGGTTGCCAAAATGTTCGCGGAGTTCATCGCCGCGTTCGGCACGATCGACATCCTGATCAACAACGCGGGCATCGGACGCACTCGCGAGTCGAGCGAGGCGATCCCGACTCACCAGAAGACCGATGAGGATTGGCGCAAGATGCTCGCGACGCATCTCGACTCGACGTTTTACTGCACGCGCGAGGCTCTGAAGGTGATGATCCCGAAGCAGTCGGGACGCATCATCAATATCGGCTCGATCGCGGGCACGACGGGGCTGGCGTTCGCGTCAGACTACTGCGCGGCGAAGGGCGGGATCATCGCGTTCACCAAGTCGGTCGCGCGCGAAGTGGTGACGATGGGGATACTCGTCAATTGCATCGCGCCGGGATTCATCGACACGCCGATGACCGCGATCATCGAGGGCGAGCTGCGCAAGCAAATCGAAGCGATCACGCCGATCGGACGCTTCGGCGAGCCAGGCGATATCGCGGCGGCAGCGCTTTTCCTGGCCTGCGAGGATTCGAAATTCATGGTCGGCCAGGTGCTCAGCCCCAACGGCGGGTACGTGATTTGAGCCCCGGGCACCGGGGACCGCTTGTGCCGCCACGATGCTGACGCGGTCCGCGGGAATCCTGATTCCACTGTTCTCGATCCGCACGCGCGACGATTTCGGGCGCGGAGAAATACTCGGTCTCGCGCCGATGATCGACTTCGCGCTGTCGATGGGACATCGCGTCGTCCAGCTGCTGCCGTTGGACGAAACCGCGCCCGCCGATCTCAGTCCCTACAGCGCGATGAGCGTGATGGCGATCGATCCGATGTACATCTCGATCAGCGGGCTGCCGGGAGTCGGGCGGGTCGTGCTGGCGCGCGCGCGCGAGGCGGTTGGGAAGGCGCGCTTTGTGCCGCGTGCGATCATACGGCGAGAGAAACTTGCATTGCTGGAGCGCGCCTACCGGGCGACTCGAGCGCGCGGCGGGCGCGACGAGGGTGCGCCACTCGACGCTTTTATCGAGGCCAACGCGTACTGGCTCGACGACTACGCGCTGTTTCGCGCGCTCAAGGAGCGCTTCAGATGGAGCAGTTGGGAAACGTGGTCGGCGCCAATTGCACAGCGCGATCCCGCCGCACTCGCGCTCGCGCGCCGCGAGCTGGCCGGCCCGATTGAGATGTACCGCTACTGGCAGTTCATCGCGCACCGGCAGTGGGCTGAGATGCGCGCCTATGCAGCGTCTCGCGGCGCGCTGATCGGCGGAGATCTCGCGTTCTCGCCGTGCCGCGACAGCGCCGAGGTGTGGGCAAACCGGGACGAGTTCGATCTGTCGCGCACGGTAGGCGCGCCGCCCGACGGTTTCAATCCGAAAGGGCAGCGATGGGGCCTGCCGCTGCCGAACTGGACTCAGATGCGGGCGCAGGGATTCAAGCTGCTGCGAGCGCGGGCGCGTCACGCCAGCTCGCTTTACGATCTGCTTCGAATCGATCACGTCATCGGGCTTTATCGAACCTACAATTTCGGTTCCGACCCCGACGCGACAGGAACTTTCACGCCGGTGAACGAAGAGGATCAGCGATCCCAGGGCGAAGAGCTGATCCGCACGATCAGGCAGGAAGTGGGCGCGACCGAGCTGATTGCCGAAGACCTGGGGACCGTGCCGCCGTGGGTGCGCGGATCGCTTACGCGGCTGGGCGTGCCGGGATACAAGGTGATGCAATGGGAGCGCGCTTGGGGACGCGCCGACGAACCATTTCTCAGCCCGGCGACGTATCCCGAACTTTCGCTTGCGACGACGGGGACCCATGACACCGAGCCGCTGACTGTGTGGTGGCGCGCGCAGCAGATTGGCGAGCGCGAGAAATTCGTGCGCTCGCTGGGCCTTGAAGGCAAGGTGAATCCGCGCCGGATGCTCGCGGAAGCGGCGCGCGACGCGATCCTGGCCGTGCTGTACGCGGCGCCGTCGCGGCTGGTGATAGTTCCGATCCAGGATTTGTTTGGATGGAGTGCGCGAATCAATCGTCCTGGAACAATCAGCGATGCCAACTGGACCTATCGACTGCCGTTGACGCTGGAACGGATGCGGCGCAGCCGCGCGATACAGTCGGGTGTCGCGCGGTTGCGGGAAATCGCAGTCAACAGCGGGCGCTTCAAGTAAGAACTTGATTGTATGTGAAACCCACCGTGGGTTTCACACTTCCCTGGGCAGGGGTGACCCCTGCACCCAGTGTTAAGAGAAGATGCGGGCGGAGTTTACCCTGAGTACTCGTAGGGTCCCTGTTAGAAGGGGCAAGGCAGGAGGCGTCTGCGAGGGATCAGACCTCTGCCGCGAAATGAGCGGGCCGGAGATCAGTCGCTCAAGTTGTGGCGCGCCGGCGGCTTGAACTATAAGCAACACTTGACCGCGAAATCTGCCTGGCACTGCTCGCGGAGCAAATTTTCCCGGAGGCATCGATGGGACCACTGGAAGGAATCCGCGTACTCGATTTGAGCATGGTGGTGTCAGGACCGTTCTGCACGATGATGCTCGGGGACCTCGGCGCCGACGTAATAAAAATCGAACCGCCCGACGGCGACGTGTCGCGGACGCTGACCGGGCAGGAGCGGGGAGGCGTGACGGTCAGCATCCTCAACTGGAATCGCAACAAGCGCGCGATGATGCTCGACCTCAAGCGGCCCGGCGCCGCGGAGGTGTTTCTCAAGATGGCTGAGCGGGCGGAGGTGGTGGTGCAAAACGTACGTCCCGGCGTGACAGAAAGGCTGGGCGTCGGCTACGACGCGGTCGCGGCGCGCAATCCGAAGATCGTCTATTGCTCGATCGCCGGTTACGGTTTCTCGGGGCCGTCGGTCAACAAGCCCGCTTACGATCCGATTATCCAGGGAATGGCGGGAGTGATGATCTCGCAGCGCACGCAAGGCCGGCCGCGGGCCGTCAAGAACATTCTCGGCGACAAGGTTACCGCGATGACCGCGGCGATCTCGATCCTCGCGGCGCTGACCGAGACGCAACGCAGCGGCCGGGGACAGCATCTCAAAATTGCGATGATCGACGCGGTCGCCTACTACCTGATGCCCGATACCGCGTCGCGCCACACCTACCTTCCGCACGACGCCGGCATCGCACCGTCGATGAACACGCTCGAGCCGTTTCAGACGGCCGACGGCTTCATTACGATTGCGCCGCTGACCGACAAGCATTGGACGGCGATTCTCAAGGCGGTCGGGCATCCGGAATGGTTTGAAGGGGAGGAGCCGCGGCCGGACCGGGTGAGGCGATCGATCAAGAGCCTGATCACGCTGTTTCCCACCCAGCCCTCCGCCTATTGGCTCGAGCGCATCGAGGCCGCCGACGTTCCCTGCGGACCGGTCAACGATTACGACTCGATATGGAACGATCCGCAGTTCGTCGCGAATGAGACGTTTTTCGAATACGAGCATCCCAAGGCGGGACGGGTGCGCGCCGTGCGATCGCCCGCGCGATTTTCGCGCACCGAGCCCGCTCTGTGGCGCCACGCACCGGACCTCGGGCAACACACCGACGAAATTCTCGGCGAGTTCGGATTCGGCGCCGGCGAGATTTCCGAGCTGAGAGCCAATCGGATCGTCAATTGAGCCAGCCCTCGATCAGCCGCGCGCTGACCTTCGCCGTTTTTGCTGCCGCGATCGCTATCGCGCAGGGATGCGCTTCGCAACAACCCCCGCCCTCGACGCTCACGGCCGCTGCTGCCGTTCCAAGCGCGACTCCAACGCCCACGGGGGCTTCGCTCGGCACGCATGCGCCGTACGCAATCACGGCGGGCCTCGACGGCAACCTGTGGTTCACCGAGTACCAGGGCGACGGCATCGGACGGATGACCCCGTATGGCGCCAGCAAACGCTTTCAGATCGATCCCGACGGATTTGCCGAACGGATAACCGCAGGCCCCGACGGCGCAGTCTGGTTCACCGACGCGGTCGGCAACCGGATCGGACGCATCGCGCCCGACGGCAAGATCGCGTATGTCAAATTGCCTCACTCGGACAGCGGGCCCGCGGGAATCATCTCGGGACCCGACGGCAATCTCTGGTTCACCGAGCATTCGGCCAATCGCATCGGCCGTCTCAGCACCAGCGGCACTCTGAGCGAGATCGAGCTGCCCAAGGGCGCCGGTCCTGCCGAAATAGTCGTGGGCAGCGACGGCAATCTGTGGTTCGCGGAGGACAAGGCGAACCGCATCGCGCGCGTCACCGTCTCCGGCAATGTCAAGGAATTCCAAATTTTGCTGCCCGACGGCCGTCCGGCGATGATGGCACTGGGCGTCGATGGCAACGTGTGGTTCACCCAGCCGCAGGCCAACAAAATTGGCCGAATCACACCCGACGGCGATATCATGGAGTTGGCGTTGCCCAATCCCGGCGTGCCGCTCGGAATCGCGACCGGCGCCGATAAAAATTTCTGGGTCACCGTGATTCGCGCACACCTGATCTATCGCGTGACGCCGAAGGGAGATTTCACGCCGTTCCCGATGCCCGAAAACTCGATGGCGACGTTCATCACGGCCGGTCCTGAAGGCACCCTGTGGTTTACCGAGCCCAACGGCAAGGTGGGCCGCCTCACGACCGCGGGCGACGTCACGGAATTCGTTTTCTCGAATCCATACGACGAGCATAAGTGAGCGCGCGGACGGCTGCCGTCGCGGGCGCGGTGGCGCGTCTGTTCCGTTCGCCAAGTTTTGCGCTATAAGCGGACTATCCAATTGGAAGCAAAACACTGGGCGCGTTTAGATTCCGGCATCTATGCCGCAAGGGAGAATTGACCGATGGGCAAGCTCGACGGAAAGGTAGCCGCCATCACCGGCGGCGGTCGCGGCATTGGCCGCGGCATCGCGAGGGCATTCGCCGCGCAGGGATGCTCAGTAGTAGTCAACGATCTGGGCGTCACGGTCGCGGGCCAGAAGGAAACTCAATCGCCCGCCGATGACGTAGTCAAAGAAATCAAGGCCGCGGGCGGCAACGCCGCTTCCAATCACATGGACATCGCGACCGTCGAAGGCGGCGAGGGTCTCGTCAGCCAGGCCATCAAGGAATTCGGCAAGCTCGATATCCTGGTTAACGTCGCCGGCATCCTGCGCGACCGCATGATCTTCAACATGTCGGAACAGGAATGGGACGACGTGATCCGGGTGCACTTGAAGGGGCACTACTGCACAATCCGTCCAGCTTCGGCGCACATGCGCGAGCGCAAGTACGGCAGGATTATCAACTTCTCGTCCAACTCCGCGCTCGGCAGTGCCGGCCAACCCAACTACGCCGCCGCCAAGGCGGGAATCCTGGGCCTGACGTACTCGAGCGCGAACGCGCTGCACAAGTATGGAATAACAGTCAATGCGATCATGCCGGGTGCATCGACGCGCATGACCGACACGATTCCCGCGGGCAGGATGCCCGGTGCAAGTGGAATTCCGCAGTCCGACAGAGTCGAGGGCACGCCGCGCGATCCCGCCAACGTCGCGCCGATCGTGATTTTTCTGGCCAGCGACGACGCTGCGAACGTCACTGGGCAATGCTTCGGCGCATCAGGCTTTCGCATCATGCGCTATCGGCACATCGCGCCCGACAGGATTCTATACAACAACGGCCCGTGGAACGTTGACGAGCTCTTCGAACGGCTCAAGAACACGCTGCTGGCCGATCTGAGCGCGCCACGAATGTAGTCGGTGAACTTTTCGGCGCCCGACCTCAGCGCCTGTTGGCGGCGGGCGTTTCAAGCGCGAAACCGGCGTCCAGGAATTTGATAACTCGCGCGGCGTATCCGGCCGGATCCTGGTAGATTGCATCGCCGTGTCCGCCCGAGGGCACCGTCCACATCTGCGCATTGGCGCCTGCCGCGGCGAGAAGCGCCTGGCCGTCGGCAAGCGGCGTGACTTGGTCGTCGCGAATCTGAATGATGAGCAACGAGCAAGTGCCAAGATTGGCTGCGTCGGTAACTGGCGAGATCTTGTACGGCGAGCGGCCGAACCATAATTGGGCTTGCCACATTACCGTGCCGGCGAACGCGGGGTTAAGGCGTGACATCGACGGGCTGCGCATGAACAGCTGTGCGAGGTTCGCGTAGGAACTGTCGGCGACAATCGCGGTGAAGACCGGCTGCTCCGCCTGCGCCATGATCGCGGCGGCGGCGCCTTCGGATATTCCGAGCGCCGCGATTTTGTCGAAGCCGTGGTCCGTCAGCGTGCGCGCGGTCGCCAGCGCGAATTTGCGCTTCAGCATCCCCCAGTTGATTCCGTAGCTCGGATTGTTGGCGCTGTACGCCGCGACCACGGTGTAGCCGGCGCCCAGCAGAAACTTGACGTACGGAATCATCGACGTTTCCGGCGCGCCCGCCGCCGGTATGATCACCACCACTTCGCGGCGCTTGCCCCGGAAATACCATCCGACCACGCTGACCTGGCGATGGCGGAAACCGTCCTCTTCGACCACGCCGCAGTCCAATCGCTTCGGCTCGACGCCGACTGCGACTCCGATGTCCGTCAGCGAGCCCCGCTCGAAAGACGGAACGTGCCGCCCGAAGACGTCAGACCCACCCCGCCGGAGAAAGTCCGGGTACCTCAATGATCGCGCGACGACGAAGGCCGCACCCATCCAGAGAATGAGCGGGAGGCCGAGCAGGATTGCGCCCATGCCGAAGATGCGTCGCTGCGGCGCGCGCATCGCCGCCACCGGCCCGGATTTCGCAGGCTCGTCCATCCGCTATGCTTGTGCACCATTGCGGACGACACGGCAACCGCGCTTGTGAGCGTGGTATCCTCCACTTATGCTGCCTCACAGGAAGGCGGCGCACATGTCCGATTGGGATCCCGAACTCTACAACCGTTTTCGCGGGTACCGCGTGGAACCCGTCGCGCACATTCTGTCGCGGCTTCAATTCGCCAACCACGAAAACGACAAAATCATCGACCTCGGATGCGGCTCCGGTGAGAACACGCTCGAGCTGGCGCGGCGCAGTCCGCATGGATCCGTGCTTGGCGTTGACGGTTCACCCGCGATGATCGAGGCGGCTCGCAAGCTGCTCGACGCCAAACATCCCGAGCTCAGGTCCCGCGTCTCCTTCGAGTTGCTCAACGTTCCTGAGTTTCGCGCTGATCACGCCTTCACACTGATATTCTCGAACGCCACGTTTCAATGGATTCCCGACCAGCGCGCGCTGTTCGAGGCGTGCTTCGACGCGCTCCGTCCGGGCGGGACGATCGTCGTGCAGATGCCTGCCAACGAGACCGAGACCGCGAAGATGGAGATCGGCCGGCTCGCGCGCGAGGCGCCATGGAGCACGATGCTGGGCGGGCGCGAACGGGCGTTTCACGAAGAGCCGCCGGAGTTTTACGCCGCGATGCTGGCGCGGCTCGGCTACGATCGCATCAACTGCTATCACCTGACGTTTCACCATCCGATGGATCGGCCCGCCGACGTCGTTCGATGGTACCGCTCGACCGGGTTGCGGCCTTTCCTCGACGCGCTCCCGGAGGATCGCCGCGACGAATTTCTCGCCCGGTTGACGGCGCGGCTCGACGCGGCTTACGGCACTCGCGGGCCGATGACGTTTGACTTCAAGCGGCTGTTCATCTGGGGCCGCCGGCCCGGACGTTAAGATGGCTGGCGCGCGCAATTGTCCCGCGCTTGTTGCGCACGGCGGCGCGGGCTCCGCCGGTGCAGGTGCGGAGCGGCCCGAGCGCCGCCGCGCTATGATCGCTGCGATACGCCTCGGCGCGAGGATTCTGCGCGCCAACGGCAGCGCGCTCGAGGCCGTGGTCGCGACTGTCGCGGCCCTCGAAGATCATCCGCTCTTCAATGCCGGCTACGGCTCGCTGCTCACCTCCGAGGGCAACGTCGAAATGGACGCATCCGTGATGTTCGCCGAGCCGGTCCCTGCAGCGCCGGCGTCCATACCTGCTTCACGCGGCAAACACCCGGGCCATGCCGATCATTCCAGCGCAGGCGATTACACTGTGTCAGCCGGCGCGGTCGCTGTGGTCAGCCGCGTGCGAAACCCGATCGTGCTCGCGCGCGCGGTAATGGAACATTCGCCGCACATCCTGATGGCGGGACCCGGCGCGGAAAACTTCGCGCGCAGGGTCGGGATCCGGCTGGTGCGGTCCGAGGAAATGATAACCGAGCGGGCGCGCGAACGATGGCGCGCGCGAAAGCAGCAGACCGGCATGCTCCAGGCCGAAGCCGCCGCGCGCGCCGCGATGGGCCACGGCACGGTAGGCGCGGTCGCCGTCGATGTGCACGGCGGGATCGCGGCCGCAACCTCGACCGGCGGCGTGCCTGGAAAACTCTTTGGACGCGTCGGCGATTCTGCGCTGATCGGCGCCGGCACCTTCGCTCACGCGTTCGGCGCGGCGTCGGCGACCGGGCAGGGCGAGGCGATCATCCTGACCGCCCTCTGCCGCGAAGCGGTGCTGGCGCTCGCGGACGGCTCGCCCAAGGCCGTCGCGCGCGAGGCGATCGCCGAAATGATCGGCGCGACGGGTACGGAGGCCGGGGTAATCCTGATCGATCGCCGCGGCAGAATCGGTTACGCCCACAACGCCGCCTCGATGCAGGTGGCGAGATACGATCCGGCGGGCGGACTGCGGCATCTGTGGCTCGAGCCGATCGCGACGGCCCGACGCCAGTGACGCAGCATCCTGATACGCCGCCGGCCGGCAGTCGCGCCGCGGTCCTGCAACCCGCGACACTTGCGCTAGCCTCGTTGTTCGCCTTGATCGTTCTCGTACAGGGAATCAGCGCGCCGTTTCAGAAGGACACGGAGCCGCAATCGGCCGAGTGGATTCAGAGCATCGTTCGCGATGGGCACTGGCTGATGCCGAGTGACGCGTACGGCTTCACCGATCGCAAACCGCCGCTGTTTTATTGGCTTTCAGCGCTGGTCGCCAAGGCGACCGGCGGCACCGTCGATGAAGTCCGAGCGCGAGCAGTGTCCGTCGTGGCAGGCACCGTACTCGCGACCGCAGTGCTCGCCTGGACGGCGGCCAACGTCGGCTTGGCCGAGGGCTGGCTGGCGTTTCTGTTGATGCTCGGCACCTACGGGTTCGCGTCGCGCGCGACCGAAGCGCTGACCGACATGCTGCTCACGTTTCTGCTCTTCGCCGCGTACTCAGCGATTTATCCGCTAGTCATACTCAATGCGCCGGCGTCGTCAGCCGGCTCCTCGGGCCGGATAATATTTGTGGGCGTGATACTCGGGCTTGGAGTTTTGACCAAGGGCCCAGTCGCAATCGTGCTGTGCGCGCTCGCCGCGTCGATCTATTTGCTGATCGGGCGCCGCAGCCCCATCGCACTGCTGCGTCAGCGATGGCCGTGGCAGGTCGCCGCGATTGCGGTCGCAGTCGGCGCGGTCTGGTACGTGCCGGCGGCGATCGTCGGCGGGCACAAAATCCTCAAGATAGTCTTCGCGGAGAATTTCGGGCATTTCATGCCGGCCCGGCTGGGCGGAACGGGCGAGAGCTATCGGCCCTTCTATTTTATCGGCGCGCGCTTGCTGGGCGGCGCTTTCCCGATGACGCTCATGATCCTGCCGGCCGCGCTGGCATTCTACACCGGCGAGATTGCAGCGGGAGACCGGCGCCCGGTGCTCTACCAGGTCAGCATGTCGCTCGCGGTGCTGCTGTTTTTCTCGATTGCCAGCGTCAAGCGCGACGACTACATCCTGCCCGCGATCCCGGGAATCGCGATACTGTGCGCGTCGGTATTCACGCTGGACGTTCGTGGCGCCGCGGCAAAGTTGCGCGACGCGATCGTCGCGTTGTGGGTGCTGAGTGGGATTTTACTAATGGTTTTTGTAGCTCTTTTTCCTGGCCTTCTCCCGCACCTCAAACTTCAATCGAGTGACGCGGCCTACTATGCGATTCTTTTGGGACTGCCCGCCGCCATGCGCATAAGTCTTCTTTTCGACCTTCCCATCGGATTGGCCGGGGTTGCGATCGCGATATTTGGGCTTGTCCGGAGACGCGCGATCATGAGCGGCTTCGGGTTCGGTCTCATCGCGCTCGCCCTGAGCTCGTACTGGATCTCGGCACTGCGGCCCGACCTCGCAGCTATGCGCAGCGTGAAGAGTTTTGTTCCGATCGTCGCGGATCACGTCAAAGGCGATCAATTGTGCATCCCGGGCGGCATCAACTACGAGCTGTCGTACTACTACGGTGCGGCGGTGCCCGATCTTGCCAGTCCTCGATGCGCAAATCCCGTCGCGGGCAAGCCGGTCTATCTGATCGCGACGCCGCGCGAGCTGGAGGCCATGACGCCCGAGTATCGGGCGCGTCTCAAGCTCGTCGCGAAGTCCAGTTTGATTGGTGGCGGCGGGCCGCCGGCGCTATTTGAAATTTCGCCCGCAGCCGCTAAATAGAGGAATCGATGGCTGACCGTGCCGAACAGGCTGAGCATGCGATGAGTGCGCTGATGCGCTTCGTCGTCTCGCTCATAGTCCCGCTGTGGGCGCTTGCGATGCTTGCGCTTGGGGTCGAGTACCGCTCGATATGGTGGCTCGGATGCGGGCTGGTGGTCGGCGCGGTTGGACTCCTGCTGCTGGTCGGCAACCCGTTGGCGGGGCGGGTGCTCGACGTGCGCGAAAGCTGGCGTCCGGTGTCATCGCGCAAGCCCGACGCCGACAATAATTCCACCTGATTTGCGAGCGGTCCCCGGGCAGGATATTCTCTGGACCGCATGCCGATTTTCGAGTACGAATGCGCGCGATGCGGGCTGGTCAGCTCGCACGTGGTGATGGGTTGGTCGCGGCGCCGCGAGCGCCTGGGCTGTCCCGAGTGCGGGTCGGCGCGGCTACGGCGCGTGATGTCGTCGTTCGCGGTGGTCGAGAGCGAGGCGTCGCGGCTTGCGAGTTTCGACGCGTCGAAGCCGCGCGACGATTCGTTTTATCGCGACTCGCGCAACGTCGGATTGTGGGCGAAGAAGCGGGCCAAGGAGATGGGCGTCGATCTAGGACCGAAATTCGAGGCGACGGTCGAGAAGGCGCGCAGCGGCAAGCTGATCAAGGAGATGACCTGACGGCTATGGCGGGTGACAACAAGGACCGGTTGGGCAACAAGCTGCACGATGTCGAAGCGGCACGCGAAGATCAGTGGGCGCGACAGCGCGATGAGGAGATAATCGAAAGGCTGCGCAAAAAGTATGTCAAGGCGATCAACTGCCCGCAGTGCGGTGACAGACTCGACGCCGAGGTGGCGGTTGGACTGGGTGGAATGGCTTGTCCAAGGCATCACGGCGCGTGGGCCGACGGGGAGGCGCTTGAGCAGCTTCGCGCGCGCTTGGAGAACGCGGCCGCCATTCATCACGAGTCCCTGGGCGAAAAGGTTTTCGTCGGGCTCGAAGAGATCGTCGAAGACATGCGTCACCGGCATTCCAAAGAGATCGACTGTCCCGATTGCGGTGCGAGGCTCGCCGCCAGAGCCGCGATCGCGGCGGGCGAATTGGGACTGGCTGGGATGGCCTGTCCGAACCGCCACGGCGCGTGGATCGATCAGGACATGCTTCGCGACATCCGTAAACGCCTGGACATCGCCGCAACTGCGCATAGCAGCTAGCGACGCGACGATTTGAATTAAGCGTTGCTTAAGCGAAACGATCCACAGGTGAAGCGATCCTTCTTGACAGCCTGGCCCAGTCCAACTAATGAGGACTCGGTAATATCGAATGTATCTTAATTTTGGCGTGCCGCTGGCCCTGACGATCATCGGCATCGGCTTCGTGGCGCTGATGTTCGGCCTGCAGAAATTGCTGGCGCCGCAAAATCCCTACGATCGAAAGCTGATTCCGTACGAATGCGGCGAGCCGCCGACCGGGCGCGCGTGGATTAATTTCAACGTTCGATTTTACCTGATCGCCCTGATTTTCGTGGTGTTCGAGGTCGAGGTGGCGTTCGTTTATCCGATCGCCGCGGTTTACCTGGACTGGGTCCGCTCGGGGCGCCGCCTCTACGCGCTCAGCGAGATTCTTATTTTTCTGCTGATCTTGTTCGTCGGCCTGGTTTACGTTTGGGTCAAGCACGACCTGGAATGGGTTAAGAAGATACCGGTCGAAGACTGAGGCTAGTCTTATGCCCCTGTTGAACACGCTCCCCGATTACGTTTTGACCACCAAGACCGACGAACTGCTGAACTGGATGCGCAAATCGAGCATCTGGTACATGCTCTTCGGTCTGGCCTGCTGCGCGATCGAGCTGATGCATACGGGCGGCCCGCGCGCGGACATCGATCGTTTCGGCGCGACGCCGCGCGCGTCGGCGCGCCAGTCGGACTTGATGATCGTGGCGGGCACGCTGACCTTGAAAATGGCGCTCAGGACGCGGCTGCTTTACGATCAAATGCCCGACCCGAAGTACGTCATCTCGATGGGTTCGTGCGCGAGCTGCGGCGGACTGTTCCAGTTGGCCTACTCGGTCTGCGACGGGGTCGATAAAATCCTGCCGGTCGATGTGTACGTTCCCGGCTGCCCGCCGCGTCCCGAAGCGCTGACCGAAGGCCTGCTCAAATTGCAGGAGAAGATAATGACCGAGCGCTGGCTGGTGCGCTCGCCCAACGGCAACAGCAAGCAGGTGGCCGCCGCCTGAGCAGATGGAGCCGCTGCAAATACTCGAGCGGGTGAAGAACCAGTTCGGCGATCGCGTGCTGGAAATTTCCGAAAAGAAGCCGGACCCGTTCGCGGTGATTGACCCCAAAGCGGTCGTCGAAGTCGGGCGTTTCATGAACGAGGATCCGGAACTCGCGATGGACTGCCTGTCCAACGAGAGCGGCGTCGATTATAAGGACCGCGTGGAGGTGGTCTATCACCTGTTCTCGTACAAGCATCGGCACGGCGCGGTGTTGAAAGTGAAGCTGCCGCGCGACAACCCGAGCGTGGCGACGCTCGAGGGCGTGTGGAAGTCGGCGAACTGGATGGAGCGCGAAATATTCGACTTGCTGGGGGTGAACTTCGAGGGGCACAGCGACCTGCGGCGAATCCTGATGCCCGAGGACTGGATCGGTCATCCGCTGCGCAAGGATTTCGTCGAGCCGGCCGAATACCATGGAATCTCAACCGTCAGAGAGAGCCCGATAATCCGGCTCGACACCAAAAAGAAATGAGCACGCTGCACACCGAAGAAATGACGCTCAACATGGGCCCGCAGCATCCGTCAACGCACGGGGTGCTGCGCTTCGTGGTGCGGGCCGACGGCGAGGTTATGCGCGAGGCGATCCCGGACGTCGGCTACCTGCATCGATCGATCGAGAAGATTGCCGAAAAGGTCGGCTACCACGGATTCATGCCGTACACCGATCGCGTCGATTACGTATGCGCGATGTTCACCAACCAGGGCTGGGGCATGGCCTGCGAGAAGCTCGCGGGAATCCAGGTGCCCAGGCGCGGCGAGTACTGCCGGGTGATCGCGGCGGAGTTCAACCGAATCGGCTCGCATCTGCTGTCGGTGGGCGCGATGGCGATGGATATCGGCGCGGTGACGCCGTTCACGCATGCGATTCGCGAGCGCGAGATGATCAACGATTTGATCGAAGAGCTGTGCGGCGCGCGGCTGACGTTCAACTACATGCGAATCGGCGGGGTGGCGTGGGATTTGCCGCCCGGCTGGCGCGAGAAGGCGCTTGCGTACCTGGACCATTTCGATCCGATCCTCGAAGAATACAACGCGCTCATCTCGTGGAACAAAATTTACATCGAGCGGCTGGCCAAGGTCGGCGTGATCACGCCCGAGGAAGCGATCAACTACAACCTGGTCGGGCCGAATTTGCGCGCGTGCGGAATCAAGTGGGATATCCGCAAGGATATTCCGTATTCGGTCTATCCCGAGTTCGACTTCGACGTGCCGGTCGGCGACGGGCATTGGGGCAAGCTCGGCGATTCGATGGATCGCTACGTGGTGCGGATTCGCGAGATGGCGGAGTCGGCGAAGATCCTGCGCCAGGCGCTGCAAAAGATTCCGGGCGGGCCGGTGCTCGCGAAAGTGGCGCGCAATTTCAAGCCGCCGGCGGGCGAATGCCAGATTCGGCTCGAGAGCGGACGCGGCGACATGGGATGGTACGTCGTCAG
>Ga0074044_10000366_pt1 | contig 44983 bp, 31 predicted proteins | sample BogForMeECP23OM1_FD_94443 | JGI IMG/M metagenome (GOLD analysis project Ga0074044, IMG submission 94443) | Bog forest soil microbial communities from Calvert Island, British Columbia, Canada - Bog Forest MetaG ECP23OM1 | ecosystem: Environmental > Terrestrial > Soil > Wetlands ...
ACGCGGCCTGCGTGTTGCTGAACACCGCCATCAACGCCAGCACGATGAGCGCCATCAACACCACCACCACGAGAATTTCCACGGACGCGGGCAGCGTGTTGCTGAACATGTAAAATCCAACCTCGCCCAGCGCCGGCGTGAAAAACTGGGCGTTTCTGGCGATGTGTGTGTATCCGAACGGATAGCCGTTTGTCATCCACACGCCGTTGGTGTCATAAGCACGCACGGTCAAATGCACCACGCCGTCCATCAAATGGCTCATGTTGGTATTGGCCGGCGAAATCGGGAGAACGGCGTTGGCCAGAAAATTGGTATAGAACAAAGCCGGGACATTCCGGGCCATCGTATTCGCCGTCGCCACGAAACGATAAAGTGGATTGAAGTAATTCGTTGAGGTCGTATCCACCACATAACCGACGCCCGTCCACGTCGTGTTCTGGCGTGTGAGGATGAAAAATTTTTCCAGCACGTTGGTGCGTTGATAACCGCTGCCGGCCAGCGATTGCATCAGCGGTCCGGTTTGGTATTGATACTGGAATTGATTGGGATTGGCGTAAAAATTCACCGCGCCGTTGTTGGTGCCAAACGACGGCGTCATCGGTTCCAAATCGCTTTTGATCAGCCCCATCACGCTGCGGCCGCCTTCCAGCACGTCCGTCTGCGTGATGCTCGCGCGAAACGCGGCCTGCGTGTTGCTGAACACCGCCATCAACGCCAGCACGATGAGCGCCATCAACACCACCACCACGAGAATTTCCACGAGCGTGAAAGCCGCGATGCACGATGGTAGGGCGGCGTTGCTGCGCCGCCCTGATTTCGGGGCAGACCGGCAGGTCTGCCCTACCTTCGTTGAAATTTGAAATTTCAGGTTCACGGCGCGTTGGTGACGTTGACGAACGATTGCGGCTGGTAAAAATAAAGCCATTGTCCGTTGTTGGTCTGCACGATTTGTCCGGCGACCATCGTGCGAAAGGTCTGGCGGCCGGGGCCGAGATTGCCGTTGGGCTGTTGCGGCCAGAGAAACGTCAGCCGCAGTTCGTGCAGATTGGCGGCGAGTTGCTGGTTGTAAATGTAAACCGGGCTATACACCGGCAGGGTGAAGATGTTCGTATCCACCGCCACCGGCGCGTTGACACACAGGATGCGGTAACCGAAAGCATCGGCCTGCACTATGGAATTGTCCGGCGGCGGTTTCTCCACCGCCGGTCCGCTGATGGAACGGACATAGGCGACGACGTGGTTGCTGTATCCGCCGAACATTAAAGTCGGAATTGGCAAGCCGTTGGTGTCCGTGTATTCCGGCGTGCTCAAAAGCCCCACGATGTTCATGCCATTGACGAGAAAACTGGGATAATTGGTATAACCATAAGGGGTAAGCGATGTGAAACCATTGGCGTTGTATTGTCCCCAGTAATTCGTGATGGCATAGACGTAATTGGTCAGGTCATCCATGCCGCGCGCGCCGCCGCGGATGGCCTCGATGAACATGGTGGCGTCCTGATTGATGATGGTTTCCTCGCGGTTGTCCCGCTGCGTGTTCATGCCAATGGGCAGCACACCGATGATGGCGACGAGCGCAATGCCGATGACCGCCAGGCTGATGGCAATCTCGACCATCGTGAAGCCGCTTTTTCCGGAGGGGCGAGTTACACGAGCCCCTAATCTTAAACGATAAAAAGAGCAACGTTGGGGACTCGTGTAACTCGTCCCTCCGAAAGCATCATTTTGGTGGGGCGAGGCTGCCGCCGAGCCGTCGTCATTTCGGTGGGGCGAGGCTGCCGCCGAACCGTCGTCGCAGTGCTTTGACGCCCCAAGGCCGGCTCGCGAGGACGCTCGCCCCACCAAATGACCAATGAATGTCTTGTGGCAAATTTTCATTGCGTCTTTTGATATTCCAAAACGGCGCGGCCCGTCAGCCGGTCAATGTGAACGATGTTGTAGGAGGAATTGGTGCTGTTGCCGGGCGGCGTCTCCAGAACGTCGGGCGAATTGAACAGGAACGTTTTGCTCGCCGGATCCCGGGCATACAACACACTGCCCTTCGCAATCGGGATGTATTCGTCGTTGACGGACATGCCCACCCCGCTGGGTCCGTTGGTGGCGAGCTGTCCAAGGTAATTGAACGCAATCCAGGGCAGCGGGATCCACAGCGTGGCATCCGCTGTGGGGAACGGGAAGGTCTGATTTGTATTGAAGCCGTAAATATTTACGTTGGGATTATAACTTGGAATGAAGAAAGGCGGGCTGCCCGGTGACTCAAACTTGTTTGTCGCAATGAACGTGTCATCCGGCAACGTCTGCCACGTCGCAAGATAATGTGGCATTCCCTGCCCCGGCTGATCGCCCACCGAACGCAAACTGACAAAGGTGTAGCCGGTAAATTGCTTGTCGCACAAGTTGGTGGCGGCGGTTTGCTGGGCCGGAGTCAGGCTGGAAAAATTGGCCGGGGTGGTTCCCCAAAAATTCCAAAAATTCGGCGAGACGAAAACCATATAGACGGTCGTGCGCTGGCTGATGGCCAGTTGCCGCGCGCGGGCGACCCCGTCGAGCAACTGGCGCGAGGCGCCGAGGGTGGCGTCCGACCTGGCGAAATTCTTGAGCACCGGCACGGTCAGCCCCGCCATGATGCCGAGGATGGCAATCACCACCAGCAACTCGATGAGCGTGAAACCTCTGGAGTGACACGTGACACGTGACGGGTGATGCCATTTCCCGATAATAATCGGCACATTTCCCAGACGGTAGGGCCGCGTTGCTGCGCGGCCATCATACCCGGCGGCGCAGCAGCGCCGCTCTGCCACAACCAACCCGGCGGAGCGGAGCTGCCGCTCCGCCACCGTTTCCACCAACCCAAACCCGGTAGGGCCGCATTGCTGCGCGGCCATTGCCCCGGCGGCGCAGCAGCGCCGCCCTACCCATTGCTCCGATTGTCTCTGGGAATTGGCATGACAAGGGCACACCTCGCACGGGACGACTGTCGTCTTGTCACGTTCGGGGGTCACATGGCACTTGTCACGTTGCATATTACTGCCAGCTCAGGACATTGTCCTTGTTGACGCCGACGTTGGCCGGCGTAGTGGGCGGATTAGCGATGTCAATCTTCCGGTCCGGCCCGGCGGACCAGACCATGACCTTGCCGTGATACAAATAGTTGTCAGTCTGGCCACCTGTGTCAGGGTTGAACAAGCCATTGAACCCCGTCTGACTGGTGGGACTGCCGGGGGGATTTTGAGACACCGCCCGCTGGCAATAATAGGCATCATGGCATTGCTCGTCGTAAGTCAAATCCATGGTGATGATGTAAGGACCGGCCCACGGATCGCGATAAACACCATCCGGGCCGACGCCGGGGGAATTGGTGTCGCTGGCCATTTTCGCGTTCAGGAAAATGGTCCGTTGCGGGTTTTTCTGATGATTCATGTTCGCGAACGTCGCCGTGGTGTTGGTATTATCCATCAAAATGGCGATGACCTCGGCGTTGTTCGTGACTCCCATGGTCCACAACTGGTTGATGCCATTTATATCGTAACCGGCGCCGCCGCAGGTGAAATCGTTGGTCCCCGCCAGCGCTTGATCGTTGGCGGAAACCGGAAAACGGCCATAGACGGAGTCGTATTGCTGGATGGCGCCGACAATCTGGCTGATTTCCACCGCCGCCTGCCTTTTCTGCGCGGCGATCTTGGCCTTGGCCAGCACCGGCAGCAGCAGCGCCGCCAGGATGCCGATGATGGCGATGACCACGAGCAATTCGACGATGGTGAAAGCGTGGCGAAGGCCGGTCACGCGCCCCAGGTCACATTTCATGGTGTTGGTTTTCATAGAAATTCCCGTTCGGTGTCCACGCTTCAGCGTGAACGCCACAAGTCATGCTTCACAGTGATGGTTTTCATGGGTCTAAAAATAAATCCGGTTGCGGCGCACAGGAGGCAAAATCGGGGCGGCCACAGGCAGCCGTTTTGGCGACGGTGGCCGGAACGCGGGTGCAGTTGGACACTGTATCGGCCTTGGGAACACGCGGCGGGATGCCGTCCTGCTTTGCGGGAGCAGCCAGGATGGCTGCCTCCACGGGGTGGCGGCACGCTTCCAGTCCCGCATTGCGGGATCAGGGCGGCATCCTGCCGCCAACACATACAGTGTTCCATCACACCCGCGGAACGCCACAAGGTTTGCAGTTTTGGCGGGGCGGACGCCTGTCGCGCCGGCTTGTCTCGTCGGAGCCGTGCGGAGACGGAAGCCTGGCGAAGGCGGATTCCCGTCCCCCCTTGCGGGATCAGCCGCCTCGCCCCACCGATTTTGCACCACGATGCGCGGGGACCACGCGCAATCGCGCCAGTCAACGGCGACGGAATGTAAATCGTTGGTTTCCGGCCTGTTCCGGCCTGTTCCGGCTTTTCGCGCAACGCACATAAAAAGTTCAGGGCAACGGGCTGTTAACCTGCACCTGTTTGGTCCAGTTGCAGATGAGGTTGGTTTTACCGCCAATCGAAAGCTGGATCCACAAATCATACGAACCGGGATTGTTGGTGGGGCTGGATGAATTATAGCGCCAAGGATTCAGGTTCTGTGTTCCTGGTCCCAACGGCTGGTAGGTCGGGTCCGGCCCGCCCACCGAGCCGATAAGCAGGTTTACCCCCACCTTGGCGCCGTTGTTTGTATATCCTATCCAAATCTGTTTCGGCTTCAAATCGGGAAGAAAATTCCTGGCCGCGGATGCATCCTCGCTACTGGCAGACTTGCTGCAATTCACAAAACCGCCCACACCCGGAAATGCGGTGGGCACATCGCTGGCGTTGATTTGCGCGCTGCCGTCCAGGGTTTGATAAAAGACGTTGTTGTTATTCGTAGTTCCCACCAGCTCATAGTAGAGCTGGTTGACGAGCGTTGGCGGATTGGTTGGACTGGGCGGATAAAAGCCATAGGCGGCCTTGTAACGATCGATGGCCGTCGCAACCTTTTCCATTTCCGCCTGGGTGTTGTAAAGGTATTGGTGTTTTTTCACCGCGCCCGCCACCGGCAAAATCAGCGCCGCAATGACGCCAATGATGGCGATGACGGTGAGCAGTTCAATCAAGGTGAAGGCGCAGCGAGGCGGCACTTGAAGAAATCCGAAACCCGAAACCCGAAACCCGAAAATCGAAATCGGCGCCGGCCGGGGTGGGTTTGGTTCGGACTTCGACTTTCGGAGTTCTTTCGGCGTTCGGCGTTCGGCATTCGGCATTGTCGCCGCGTCCCCCGGAAACGTCGGGGAAGCAAATTTATTCGCAACTGTTTTCATGGCAGTTTCAGTTTTTTACTTCTCGCGCAACTCGTCTTCCATTCGTTCGCTGAGCCATTGCTTGATCATGCTCTGATAATTCAAATACCGCGACCGCGCCAGCCGCTTGATCCGCGCCAGCATCCGCGGGTCAATCCGCAGCGTGATGGTCACGGACTCGGCGGCTTCCGCGCTGCCGGCCGTGGCCGCCTCCATCAGGCGCAAGTCCGGCCGGTTCTCCACCCAAAATTCCGCCTCGGCCTCTTCGCTGTCGAAGATCGGCACCTCTTCCCAATTGGCAAAAGTTCGCATTAAAAACTCTTTCCGCTCGTCCTCGCCCGCCGCGTGCCCCGACTTGTCGGGGTTTACGCGGTCCTCGTCCTCGTCCTCGTCCTCATATTCCAGACGGTAGGGCCGCGCTGCTGCGGCCATCATACCCGGCGGCGCAGCAGCACCGCCCTACCCATTTACCCGGCCTTGTCACCTGCCACCCGTCACTCACTCATCACTTTTCACCGGCATTCAAAGTGTGGTCCAGTTTCCGCTGATAAAAGAACCGCTCTTCCGGTTCAAAAACACGGGCGCGCAACACCCGCGCCACCCGGCCATTCGTCCGATACACGCTGAAAATTCCGATCCCGCCCGCCGACATTCCCAGGTTGAAAAAGCGCGCCTGCACGCCAAATCGCGGCGAGTCCGGCAACAGCCGAATGGCAAACGGATCCTCAAAGGACTCTTCAATTTCCCGCTGAGTCAAAGAACCATCCAACTCAAAGGGCGGATTGTTCCAATCGAACTCCATAACGAGTTAACTGTAAATAAAACGCCCATGCACATGCAATGTCTTTACATTGTATTTACGCACAGGCGCTATCATCTGTCAAGTTTTTTTGCCTTTTCCAGAGACAAACGGCCTTTGCGGCGGTCGCCGGTCAGTCACCACCACCACCTTCACCGCTGAGGTTGGTAATCATTGCAATCAGGGGCAGAAACATCGCAATGACGATGCTGCCGACAACGACCGCCAGAAAGACAATCATGATGGGCTCCAGCAGCGAGGTCATGGAGGCCACGGCATTGTCCACTTCCTCGTCGTAATTGTCGGAAATTTTCAGAAGCATTTCCGGCAGGGCGCCGGTTTGTTCCCCGACGTCCACCATGCTGACCACCATGGGCGGAAAAACCCCGGATGCCTCCAGCGGCGCGGTGATGGTTTCGCCTTCTTTCACGCTTTCATGCACGCCGGCGATGGCGTTGCTGATGATGACGTTGCCGGCGGTTTCCTTGACAATGGTCAAGGCTTGCAGGATGGGAACGCCGCTGCTGACGAGTGTGCCCAGGGTGCGCGTGAAACGGGCGATGGCGTTCCGGCTGATGACCGGCCCCAAAACCGGCATCTTGAGTTTGACCTTGTCCCAGACATAACGCCCGATTTTTGTTTTGATGGCCAACAGGAACAAAACCACCACCACCGCCACCGCTCCAATCGTTTGCACAAAGTGGAGTCTGATGGCGTCACTGACCGCCAGCACAAACAGGGTGAACCCCGGCATCTTGACCCCCATGCCGGCGAAAACCTCCTTGAACTTGGGCACCACCATGACCATCAACAACGTCAGGATGCCCACCGCCACGATGAGCACCGCCACCGGATAAAACAGCGCGGCCTTGATCTTGCCTTTGATCTTCTGCGCTTTTTCGGAAAATTCCGCCAGGCGTTTCAACACCACTTCCAATACCCCGCCCAATTCGCCCGCCTTGATCATGTTCACGAACAGGCGGTTGAAAATTTTTGGATGCTGCGCCAGCGCCTCGGAAAACGTGCTGCCGCCTTCAATCGACAGCGCCAGGTCGCCGAGAACTTTTTTGAGCACGCCGCTGCGTTCCTGCTTTTCGAGCACGCGCAGTCCGCGCAAGAGCGGCAGACCCGCGTCCACCAGCGTCGCCAATTGCCGCGTGAACGCGGTCAGAACCTTCGGTTTGACCTTTCCGCCCAACCCCGGGATCTGGATGTTGATGTTGATGTTGAGGGCGCCGCCTTTTTTGCCGCCGGCCTTGGCGGCGGACTGGGTTTTCTTTGGAGCTGACTTTTTGCCCTGACTTTTTTCGGTTTCCACGATTTTGGTCGGGAACAAGCCCATTTCCTTGACCCGGCCAATGGCCTCGTTCTGGCTGGCGACTTCAACCGTGCCTTTCGTTTCCTTGCCGCGGTTGTCCAAAGCGACGTAATCGTATTTCGGCATAGCAAATTGGTTCAGACCCGAACGCGTTCGGGGTTACGTGTATTTGACGACTTCTTCAATAGTAGTATCACCTTCAAAGATGCTGCGCAAGCCGTCCTCGCGCAGCGGCACCATGCCCAGCTCGATCGCCTTTTGCCGCAACACGATCGTCGGCGCGCGGTCGTTGATCAACCCCCGGATCGCCTCGCTGATGACGAGCAGTTCAAAAATGCCTTTCCGCCCCCGGTAGCCGGTGTCGTTGCACGCCGAGCAGCCGCGGCCGTAATGAAAGACCTTGTCGCCCAAATCGTGCGCCGAAAGATTCAACAGGGCCAGTTGATCCTCCGTCGGCTCGAACGGCGTCCGGCAATTCTTGCAAATGGTCCGCACCAGCCGCTGCGCCAGCACGGCCATCAGCGTCGAAGAAACCAAAAACGGCTCAACGCCCATGTCGATCAGGCGCGTCACCGCGCCCGTCGCGTCATTGGTGTGCAGCGTGCTCAGGACCAGGTGGCCGGTCAGCGACGCCTGAATGGAAATTTGCGCGGTTTCCAAATCGCGCATTTCCCCCACCATGATGATGTCCGGGTCCTGGCGCAAAAACGACCGCAGCGCCTTGCCAAAGGTCATCCCCACCGCGTCGTTGATGGCGACCTGCATGATGCCTTCGATGTCGTATTCGACCGGGTCCTCGGCGGTGAGCAATTTGGAATCAATCGTATTGACCCGCCGCATCGCGGAATAAAGCGTCGTCGTTTTGCCCGAGCCGGTGGGCCCGGTCACGATCAGAATCCCATTGGGCCGCAGAATCGCCTCGGCCATGTAATCATGCAGGTATTTGGGAAACCCCAGCGTGTCGAGGTCGAGATTGACCGAAGCGCGGTCGAGCACGCGCAACACGACGGATTCGCCAAACTGGGTCGGCAGCGTGGACACGCGGAGGTCCACCTGGCGGCCGGCCACGGTATAACTGATGCGGCCGTCCTGCGGCAGCCGCCGCTCGGAAATGTTCAGGTTCGACATGACTTTCAGGCGCGAAATCACCGGCAAGGACAGGTGCTTCGGCGGCGGCGACATTTCGTAAAGCGCGCCGTCCACGCGGTAGCGGATGCGAAATTCGGTTTCAAACGGTTCGAAATGAATGTCGCTCGCGCGGTCCTGGATGGCCTGAAACAAGACCAGGTTCACGAACTTCACGATGGGCGCCTCGTTGGCCAGATTCTCGACCAGTTTTGCGTCATCCGACGCGCCCGCCTCGCTGACTTCGCGCTCCATTTCCTTGTCGGAACCGAGTTCCTTGAGAATTTTTGAAAAATCCTCGGTTTCCTCCTGGCCGTAGTAACGCTCAACCGCCTTTTCAATTTCGGTGGGATCGGCCACGACCACCTGCACGTCGCGTTTGCTGGCGAAACCGACTTCATCCGCGTGCGCCGGATCGAGCGGATCGGCCAGCGCGACCTGCAAGATCCCATTGTTCAACGCCACCGGCACGCAATGATACATGCGCGCGACATTGGCTGGAATTGTTTTCAAAAGGTCGGGCGACAATTCATGGTCGCGCAGCGAAACGACCTCCGTGCCCAGATTGCTGGCCATCACCTGCAGGATGTCGTCAACCTTCATGATCCCGAAATCCTGCAGGAGCTGGAACACCTTCGTGCCGCTGCGCTTGAATTCCGCGGCGACCTCCTCGTATTGCAGGTCGTCTATCAGGTCCTGGTCTTTGACGAGGGACAGCAACGGGTTTGAAATCTCTTCCGCCATGTTACAAAATCATCCTTTGGACCCGGACTGGGCCAGTTCCAATTCCTGCAACTTCTGCAGCACCGTCGTCGGGTCTTGCGCCTTGGTGATCACTTCTTCGCGCGCAATCATGCCCTGCTGGTATTTTTCGATCAGAAAACTGTCGAGTGTCACCATGCCGAATTTCGCGCCGGTTTGAATGTCCGAATTGAGGCGGAACGTTTTGTTGTCGCGAATCAACGCGGCAATGGACGGGGTGTTGACCATGATTTCAAAGACCGCCACGCGGCCCGGCTTGTCCACGCGCGGAATCAGCAGTTGCGAAATCACCGCCTGCAGCACGGTGGAAAGCTGGATGCGAATCTGCTCCTGCTGATTGTTCGGAAAGGCGTTGACAATACGGTCAACCGTCTTGGCCGCGCCCGTCGTGTGCAGCGTGCCGAAGACCAGGTGGCCCGTTTCCGCCGCGGTGATCGCCGCGTCAATCGTTTCCAGGTCGCGCATTTCACCCACCAGAACCACGTCCGGGTCCATGCGCAGCGCGCGGCGCAAGCCTTCGGCAAAATTCGGCACGTCCACGCCGATTTCGCGCTGCGTGACCAGCGCCTTTTTGTGTTTGTGGTAATATTCAATCGGGTCTTCGATGGTGATGATGTGCGCCTCTTCCCGCTCTTCGTTGATGATGTTGATCATCGAAGCGAGCGTGGTCGTCTTGCCGCAACCGGTGGGTCCCGTTACCAGCACCAAACCGCGCGGTTTATAGAGCAGTTCCTTTGAACTCGGCGGAATGCCGATTTCCTCCATCGTCAGCATTTTGCTCGGAATCTGCCGGAGCACGATGCCGAAGTTGCCCCTCTCCTTGAATACTGAGACGCGGAACCGCGCCGCGTCGCCAAAGGCAAAACCGAAGTCCGCCCCGCCGCGCTCGCGCGTGCTCTGAATGTGTTCCTCCGACGTGATGCTGCGCATCAACTCCTCGGTATCCTCCGGTTTGAGCACCGGGCCTTCCACGCGGTGCAAAATGCCATGCACGCGAATGGTCGGCGGCGCGCCCACGCGAATATGCAGGTCGGACGCGCCTTCGGCCACGACCAACTGCAACAAATCAGACATCGAGTATGACATAAATTTCCGGGCGTTATGATTCGTCGCCGAGCGTTGTGCGGATGACCTCCTCGGCCGTCGTGAGCCCGGCGAGCACCTTGCGGACGCCGTCCTCGCGCAGGGTGCGCATGCCCATTTCCCGGGCGCGCGCGCGCAAAACCGAGGCGCTCGCCTTGTCGTAAATCAACTTCCGCGATTCATCGTCAATGACGAATATTTCAAAGATGCCGAAGCGGCCGCGGCAACCCGTGTTCGAGCAATCGTTGCAGCCGCGGCCCTTCTGGAGCGTGCCGCCCTGCAACTGGTCCGGGGTCAGGCTCAAGGCGCGCATTTCCGCGTCCGTGGGCTGATACGGCTGCGCGCACTTTTTGCAGACTTTGCGCACCAGCCGCTGCGCCATGAGGCAGCGCGTGGAAGACGCGACCAGGAAGGGCTTCACCCCAATGTCCATGAGACGCGTGACGGCGCTCGGCGCGTCATTCGTGTGCAGCGTGGAGAAAACCAGATGACCGGTAAGCGACGCGTTGATGGCGATGGTCGCGGTTTCCAGGTCGCGAATTTCACCGATCATCACGATGTTCGGCGCCTGGCGCAGGATCGAACGCAGGGCCATGGCGAACGTCAGCCCCACCGCTTCGTTCACCTGCACCTGGTTGATGCCGGCCAGAATATATTCCACCGGGTCTTCGACGGTGATGATTTTTCGGTCCGGCCGGTTGATGAAGTGCAAACAGGAATAAAGCGTCGTCGTCTTGCCGGAACCCGTCGGGCCGGTGACGAGCAAAATGCCATCGGGCAAACCGATGATCCGCTCGAACGTCTGCTGGTCGTCCGTGAAAAACCCGAGCTCCGGCAGCCCCAGCTTCAACCCTTCCTTGTCCAAAATACGCATCACGATGCTTTCGCCATGATACGTCGGCAGGCAGGACACGCGGAGATCAATCAACTTGGTGCCCACCTTCGACTGGATGCGTCCGTCCTGCGGAATGCGATGTTCGGAGATGGACATGTTCGACTGGATTTTCAGCCGGGTGATGATGGACGCCTGCAACCGCTTCGGCGGCGCCTTCATCTCCTGCATCACGCCGTCAACGCGGTAACGCAAACGAAACCGCTTGGCCAGCGGCTCCAGATGAATGTCCGACGCCCGCATCTTGAAGGCTTCCACGATGATCTGGTTCACCAGGCGGATCAGCGGCGCGTCCGCGTCCACCGCCCCACCGTCATCCGCCCCGGGCAGGGTGGCTTCAACGTTATCCTCCGTGAGTTCCTGGATGACGTCCTTGAAGCGGCTGTCCTCGGCAATGCCTTTTTTTTCCCCGCCGTAATACTTGTTGAGCGCGGTTTCGATGTCCGGCTCCGACGCCACGCGCAGCTCGATTTCCGCGTTGAGCAAATGCGTCAGCGTGTCAATGGTGTTCAGGTCGGACGGGTCGGCAATGGCCACGGCGACCTTGCCCTCGGTTTTGAAGACGGGAACGACGCGGTACTTTTTGGCGATGTGGCGCGGAATGATGGCGATGACGTCGTCGGGAATCTCCATTCCGGCCAGTTGAACCACTTCCGCGCCGAATTGCGCGGCCTTGGCCTGGGTCACGTCCGCCGGCCGGATGAGCTTGTTGGCCAGCATCAAATCCACCACGCCCACGCCCGAAGCCCTGGCCTCCGCGCGCGCCTGGGTGACCTGCTCGGCGTTCACCAAGCCAAGGTCCACCAACGAATCCACCAGATAATCGTCTTGTTCTGCCACAATGCTTTTGCATCACACAATATCACAATGTCCCGTGGAATGCGCGGAGAACTTACCCGTCTAAAACCCCCAATGTCAATGCGGACTGATGATTCCCCGTCTGAATTTTAGACGTGCAGGATTCCCCGTTGGTGTTCACGTGTTTGTCATCTGTCTTGCTGAATTGAAGGCCCGGCCGGAGGCCACGCTCGTTGACGCCATCTGCGAACTGGAATTTCGGCAGGCGGTGGAAGAAGGGCTGGCCGAACTGGATCGCGGCGAAGGCATTCCCATTGAACCGGTCAAAGCCAAAATTGCCGCATGGGCGGGCAGGTGATTATCGCCCCGGCGGCGCAAACGGATTTGGCGGACATAAGAAAGTAAAAGTAAAATTGCTGAACACTTGCACAACCATGAGGCGCAGTATTAAATTGCATTGTATAAACGAAAGGCTGTTTTTATGAAAACAAAATTATTGACCGTTGTGTGTGTAACCGTGATCGGCCTGTGCAGCGTCAACGCCGGTCATGCGTCCGAGGTTGAACCGGGTGCCGTCGTGGCCGACGTGGCCATCGTTCGACCGGGTTGTTTTGTTGCCACCGTGGTTGGCTCGGCGGTGTTCATCGCCGCCTTGCCGATAGCCGTGATATCCCGAAGCGTGAAGGACACCGCAGACACACTTGTCGTGCAGCCCGCGAAGGCGACTTTCACAAGACCACTCGGTGACTTTTCAACCCTGGACTGAATTTCGGCAATAATGCATTTGCGGCTGCCGGGTTTGGATTCAAGCCCGGATCACTTTCCGGCCTCGTCTTGGGTAACCCCCGCTTTTGAGTCGCGACGGGCCACAAGCGGGCTTTTCCCTTGGTTGCCAATCTCCACCGCTTGCACGCTGCTCGCTTGGGCGAAGGGATAATTCCGTTTGGGATTGCCATTTCGTGTTGCGTTGACTAGCTCTGTGATTGTGAAAGCCGAATTTCCCCTCAACTGTCTTTTGATCGCCGCATTTTTCACCATTGCCGGTTCGAATTTATCCGCCGCCGGCACCAACAGCCCGCGCGAACGGTTGCTGCTCGACTCCGGCTGGAAATTCCATCTCGGCAATGAATGGGGCTTCGCCCAAAACCGCGCCAAGGCCGGCACCGGCAGCGGCCCCGCCAGCCAATCGTTCAGCGACGCAAGCTGGCGCACCGTGAACCTGCCGCACGATTGGGCGGTCGAACTGCCGTTTGACCAGAGTGCCGATGCCGGGCATGGATTCAAACCGGTCGGACCGGGCTTCGCCGCCAATAACGTCGCCTGGTATCGCCGCACCTTTGAATTGCCAGATGAAGACGCCGGCAAACGCCTCTGGCTGGAATTCGACGGCGTGTTCCGCAACTGTGAAGTTTTTGTGAACGGCTGGTTCGTCGGCCATCATGAAAGCGGTTACAGCAGCTTCCGTTACGACATCACCGACGTGGCCAATCCCGGCGGCAAAAACATTGTCGCCGTGAAAGTGGACGCCTCGCAATTCGAAGGCTGGTTCTACGAAGGCGCCGGCATTTACCGCCACGTCTGGCTCGTGAAAACCGCCCCGCTGGCCATCGCGCCGGATGGAATTTTCGTTTACAGCCGATTCAAGCACAACGTGCCGGAAGGTCCGGCGGAAATTCACATTCAAACCCGCTTGCTCAATTCTCAAACCAACGCCGCCAACGCGACCGTGAGATGCGAAATTATCGCGCCCAACGGCAAAACCATCGGCGACATTCAAAAATCGGCGAAATTATCGGGCGGGTCAAAACAGGAAGTGAGCCAGGTCACCCGCCTTCGCCAGCCCGAACTTTGGTCGCCCGAATCACCCAAACTTTACCAGCTCGTCACCACGGTTGAGAGCGGCGGACAAGTGGTTGACCGCAAGGAAACCGAATTCGGCATCCGCACCGTCGCGTTCGACGTCGAAAAAGGATTTTTGCTGAATGGCAGGCCTTGCGAACTCAAGGGCACGTGCAATCACCAGGACCACGCCGGCGTTGGCGCGGCGTTGCCGGACGGCTTGCAGTATTTCCGCGTTGCGAAATTGAAGGAGATGGGTGGCAACGCCTATCGCACCTCGCACAACCCGCCCACGCCGGAGTTGCTCGATGCCTGCGACCGCCTCGGCCTGCTGGTCATGGACGAAAACCGGCTGCTCGGCAGTGACGAGGAAAATCTGCGCCGCTGGAAAGGCCAGATCCAGCGCGACCGGAATCATCCGAGCGTGGTCATCTGGTCCCTGGCCAACGAGGAATTCCGCGTGCAAGGCACGCCCGCCGGCAGACAGGTCGCCCTGACGATGCAGAATTTTGTCAAGCAACTCGATCCGACGCGGCCCGTGACATACAACGCACCTGTCGGCAACGAGTTTCCGGGCATCAACTCCATCATCGAGGTCCGCGGCTGGAGTTACCACATCGGCACGAGCAACATGGACGCCTATCATGCGGCGCATCCAAATCAGCCGAACGTCGGCAGTGAACAAGGCAGCACCGTCAGCACGCGGGGCATTTACGCGAACGACAAAATCCGCGGCTACGTGAGCGCCTACGACACCAATGCGCCGTATTGGGCGAACCGGGCCGGGGCGTGGTGGAGTTTCTTCGCCGTGCGACCGTGGCTCTCCGGCGGTTTCATCTGGACGGGCTTTGATTATCGCGGCGAACCGACGCCTTATGGCTGGCCGTGCATCAATTCGCATTTCGGCGTCATGGACACCTGCGGATTTCCCAAGGACAATTTTTATTACTACCAGGCGTGGTGGACGGACAAACCCGTCCTGCACCTGCTGCCGCATTGGAACTGGCCGGGCCGGGAAGGCGCGGAAATCGAGGTGCGCGCCCTGAGCAATTGCGAAGAGGTCGGGTTGTTCCTCAACGGCCAGAGCCTCGGCCGGAAAACGATGGAAAGAAATTCACACCTGACCTGGATGGTGCCATACGCGCCCGGCACGTTGAGCGCCAAAGGTTACAACGGCGGCAAGGTCGTCGCCGAAACCAAGGTCGAAACGACCGGCGCACCCGCCGCCGTCCAGCTCCGGCCCGACCGCTCCACCCTCAACGCCGACGGCGAGGACGTGAGTGTGTTCACGGTTTCCGCGACCGATGCGCAAGGCCGCGTCGTGCCGGTGGCGGCGAATTCGATTCATTTTGAATTGAGCGGCCCCGGAAAAATTCTGGGCGTGGGCAATGGCGACCCGGGTTGTCACGAACCGGATGTTTTTCTCCCGCAATTTTCAGGGCGATCGGTCCCTTTGAACGACGGCTGGCGTTGGAAAAAATTGCCGGATATTTACGACCCAAAGCTCGCCGAATTCAAAACAAATTTTGACGATTCGAGCTGGGACACGGCGAACCCGCAATCCGACAGCGGCCCGCTGGGAGAGCGTGACCAGGCGGTTTTCCGCGTAAAAATCCAGGTGACCGGACCGGACCTCGCCGCCCGGGCGGTGGAGTTGCGCTGCGGCATGATTGACGAGGACGGCTGGGTTTATGTGAACGGCAGGCAGATCGGCGAATCGCACGACCGGCAGGTCCCCGCCGTCTTTGATTTGAAGCCGTTCCTCCATCCGGGCGAAAACACCATCGCCGTGGCGGTGGCGAACTGGGGCGAACGGGGCGGACTCAACAAAGGTGTGACGTTGGAATTTCAGGAAAAAATCGTCGCGCCTGAATGGCAACGCAGCGTGTTCAACGGCCTGGCGCAAATCATCATCCAATCCACCAGGGAACCCGGCGAAATCAAGCTGACCGCCAGTGCGGAAGGTTTGTCTCCCGCCACCGCGTCCGTGCCATCGCAGCCCTGCACGTCCCGGCCGGCGGCGCCCTAAAAAATACCGGCGCGCTGAAAACCCGCGCCAATTTCTTTACGGGTTATACAAAACTTTGTCGCATATGCGACAAAGTTTTGTCATGACGTGGATGGATTAAAGGTGCACAATTGTCGCCCGGCTTCCCGGAGCACCTTGATCCGCCGGCGCCACACCTGTTGCCCCAAGTAACCGGGCGGCAGGATTCTTTCCGGCAGGAGCGGATCACATGTCACCGCGTCCAGCCACGCTTCGCGCTCCGCTGCTGCCCAACACCGTAACGCCTTGGCCGCCGCTTCGTTTCCAAGCGCCCCGCCCGGCCGCTCGCCAAGGATTTTCAAATGCCGGGCATAACGGTGATTGATGCGTTCAAAGTCCCAGGCACCCGCGACGATTTCAGCGTCGGATTCCCCCGCGCATGGTCGCGCCTCCAACAGGATGAGTGATTCCACATTGATTTTACCGCCTCCGAGGACACGTTTTTCTTCCTCCAGCGAATCAGGTGTAATCCAGACGCTGTTTTGCAAATAGCCGAAGCCTTTATCGTGGAGATAGCGTCGTAATTGCGCGCGCTGTGAATTCTGCGTGGTTGGAACATCGAACAGCACGAGCCGCCAGCGACCGTCCCATTCGCGCGCCCATCTACCCTGTGGGTCACGTCCGCCCACCGCGTGCAGGCGCCCCTGCCAGGTAAGCCGATATGTACGGTCATCAAGCGCAGCAGGATCACGCTCGACCAGTTGCTGCGTCTCCAGCGTGGCCACCTGCCGCAGCAGGTTGTTGCGATAGGCCCAGCTCTCGTAGGAGTCCGTGAGGTTGCGGAACGTGGGCCGGGCCAACAATTCGGCGGACCAGAGGAGGAAATTCAGAAATTCTTCCGTTTGAGGCTTCATGGCAGGATATTGGCAGGAGCAGGCAGGAAATGCCATACAAAACTTTGTCGCATATGCGACAAAGTTTTGTAATGGCTGACACACCATCGTATGACAAAAACATGTTGGCGCGCATCATTCCTGCCGTGTAATTTGGGCTCATGCAACGGACGATTCTTTGCGCGCTGGCAGGTTTCACCGTCTGCCTTTCAACCCGCATCGCCTTCGCCGACGAGGAAACCTGCGTGGCCTGTGACCGGAAGGTCCTGGTCAGCGGCCCGTTCGACCACGGCCGGGGACACGAAGGCCTGGCGATCGAAGGCGCGGCGCGGCGCGGCGAAGAAGCGTTCCGCGAGGAAATTTACGGAACGAATTTCACGCTGTCCGTGCCCAATCTTCCGGCGGGCAAATACACAGTCGAAATCGGGCTGGCGGAAATCGTTTTCACCAACGCGGGCCAGCGCGCGTTTGACATCGCCTGCGGCAACCAGACGCTCGCGCGCAATCTTGACGTTTTCACCGCCGCCGGCGGCGCGGGCCGGGTTCTCCGGCTGACCAACCGGATTGATTTCCCCGGCGATGCATCGCACGGGCCGCTCACACTCGTCTTCACCGGACGCACCAACACGGCCAAGTTGAACACGTTTGAACTCAAGGATGCCTCCGGCCAATCCATCATTTCGATGTGCGCAGCGGATTTGATCAATGCTGAAAACAACAGCGCGCTGCAACCGCCCGTCGTCACCGGACCCGAAATCTGGAAGGACGCCGCGCAGCCCATCACCGCCCGCGTGGACGACCTCGTGCGCCGGCTGTCGCTCGCCGAAAAAGTCCAGCAGATGCGCAACGCCGCCCCGGCCATCCCGCGGCTCGGCGTTCCCGCCTATGATTATTGGAACGAATGTCTGCACGGCGTCGCGCGCGCCGGCAACGCCACGGTTTTCCCGCAAGCCATCGGCATGGCCGCCACCTGGGACGCGCCGCTCCTGCACCAAGCCGCCGATGTCATCGCCACCGAGGCCCGCGCCAAGCACAATGACTACGTCAGCAAACACAACGGGGACAGCGCGCGTTATTACGGCCTCACGTTCTGGACGCCGAACATCAACATCTTCCGTGACCCGCGCTGGGGCCGCGGCCAGGAAACCTACGGCGAGGACCCGTTCCTCACCGCCCGGCTTGGCGTGGCGTTCATTCGCGGCTTGCAGGGCGACGATCCGAAATACGTGAAGGCCATGGCCTGCGCGAAACATTTTGCCGTCCACAGCGGGCCGGAACCGGAGCGGCACCGGTTTGACGCTGCGCCGCCCGAACGCGATTTCTACGAAACGTACCTGCCGCACTTCGAGGCCGCGGTGCGCGAAGGGCACGTCGGCGCGGTCATGGGCGCCTATAATTCCGTCTATGGCAAACCGGCCTGCGCCAACCCGCTTCTGCTCACGGAACTTCTGCGGAAACAGTGGGGTTTTGACGGCCACGTCGTGTCCGATTGCGGTGCGATTTATGACATCCATGCGAATCATAAATTCACGGCCACGCCGGAGGAGGCCGCCGCCGCCGCGGTCAAGGCTGGCGACGACCTTTGTTGCGGCAAGGATTACAACGCGCTGGTGCGCGCGGTGAAAAAAGGTTTGATTTCGGAAGCGGAAATCAACATCGCCGTCGGCCGCGTGCTGGAAGCGCGGTTCCGGCTGGGACTGTTTGACCCGCCGGAAACAGTGCCGTATGAGCAAATTCCCATCACGCAAAATGACACGCCCGCCCACGAAGCGCTGGCCCTGAAAATGGCGCGCGAATCCATCGTGCTGTTGAAAAACGACAACCTGCTGCCGCTCGACCGCACGAAAATCAAACGCATTGCCGTCATCGGCACCAACGCGGATTCCGTGGCGGTGCTGCTCGGCAATTACAACGGCATGCCCGCCCGGCCGGTGACCATTCTTGACGGCATCAGGAATGCCGTCGGCACCAACGTCCAGGTGGACTATGAACCAGCTTGTCCGCTGGCGTTGGGACGGGACGGGACGGGACGGCCGGACGCGCAAACGTGGACCAAGGTCATTGCCACCGCGTGGATGTCGGACGTAATTATTTATGTCGGCGGCATCAGCCCGCGGCTCGAAGGCGAGGAGATGCAGGTGGATTACGATGGATTTAATGGCGGCGACCGCACGCAGATTGAATTGCCGGCGGTGCAAAATGAACTGCTCGAGGCGTTGCAGGGAGCCGGCAAACCGGTCGTATTCGTCAATTGCAGCGGCAGCGCCATCGCCATGCCCTGGGCGGTCACCAACCTGCCGGCGATTTTGCAGGCGTGGTATCCGGGCGAACAGGGCGGGCGCGCCGTGGCCGACGTGTTGTTCGGCGACGTGAATCCTGCCGGGCGTTTGCCGGTCACTTTTTACCATGCCACCGCCGACCTGCCGGCGTTTGAAGATTACTCGATGTCCAACCGCACCTACCGTTACTTCAATGGCCGGCCGGATTTCGCCTTCGGCCACGGCCTGAGCTATACCAGGTTCGATTACAACAGCCCGAAGCCCAACGGGACCAATTTCGCCGCGGGCGACACGATCAAACTCACGTTTTCCCTGCTCAACGCCGGCGCTTGGGACGGGGATGAGGTCGCGCAGGTTTATTTCCGGCACCTGAACTCCGCCCAGCCCCAGCCGAAACTCGCGCTGTGCGGCTTTGCGCGGATTCATTTGCAGGCCAGCCAGGGGGCCCGCTTCACCATGGACATTCCGGCGGAGCGATTCCGCAGTTGGGACCCGGCCAAAAAGCAATACAGCGTCGAGCCCGGCAACTACGAGCTGCTTGTGGGCGCGGCGTCCGACGACATCCGCCTGCACGTGCCGCTGAAAATCACCGCCGCGAAATAAAATTGGGCGGGTCGGTTTGGTGTCCCGCCTTCAGGCGGTTAAACCACGATATGCCACGCTGACCGCCTAAAGGCGGGACACCGAACGGTGGCAGAGCCAAATGCCCCCGCCATGACCCGGCATTGTAAAAATTCTCGCAACTGGAAACAGAACTGAGAGGATGTTTTGCATGAGCCGCACATTCAAAAAATTCACGGCCGCCGCCGGTGCGTTGCTTTTTTCCATTTTAATCCAGGTTCACGGCGCTCGCGGCGGAACCACGAATTCCCTGCCGGTTTTCACCGGAGAATTTTCAGGCGAGGCTCCACCCCCGGCGGAACCGTTGAGCCTGTGGTACCGCCAACCCGCGACCAACTGGGTCAGTGCGCTGCCCGTTGGCAACGGACGGCTCGGCGCGATGGTTTTCGGCGGCATCGCCCGCGAGAAACTGCAACTCAATGAAGACACGCTCTGGGCCGGCGGGCCGTATGACCCGGACAACACCAACGCGCTCGCCGCGCTGCCCGAGGTGCGCCGGTTGATTTTCAACGGCCAATACGCCGAGGCGCAAAAATTGGCCGGTCAAAAAATGATGGCCAAGCCGCTCAAGCAGCTGCCTTATGAAACGATCGGGGATTTGTTCCTCGAATTCCCAACCGCTGCGCCCGTGGAAAATTACCGCCGCGAGTTGAATCTCGACACCGCCGTCGCCAGCGTCACCTACACCAGCGGCGGCGTGAAGTTCACGCGCGAAATTTTCTCCAGCCCGGTGGACCAAGTCATCGTTATCCGGCTCACCGCCGACCAACCGGGACAAATTTCTTTCCTGGCGCAAATGGACACGCCGCAAAATGCGTCAGTGTATTTTGGAAGCACCAACACTTTGGTGATGAGCGGCGTCAATGGCGAAGCGCGCGGAATCAAGGGCGCGCTGAAATTTCAAACACGTGTGCGTATCCTGAATGATGGCGGCAAAACCGGCATGGCTAACATGTTGACCTGTGGGTTTGGTGTATTCGACGCGAACTCTGTGACACTGCTCATCGCCGCTGCGACAAGCTACAAAAATTATCACGATGTCAGCGGTGATCCCGAAGCCATCACCAAGAAACAAATTGCCGCCGCCAGTAAAAAAAATTTCGACGAACTGCTCGCCGCGCACATCGCCGAACACCAGAGATTATTCCACCGCGTCGAATTGAACCTCGGCGAAACGGATGCGATGAAATTGCCGACGGACGAGCGCATCCGGCATTTCGCCGACGGCCATGACCCGCAGCTCGCCACGCTCTATTTTCAATTCGCGCGGTATCTTTTGATTTGCAGTTCGCGGCCCGGCGGCCAGCCCGCGAACTTGCAGGGCCTCTGGAACGATTCCATGACGCCGCCGTGGGACAGCAAATACACCATCAACATCAACACCGAGATGAATTACTGGCCCGCCGAGCCGGGCAACCTGGGCGAATGTGTCCAGCCGCTCACCGCGATGGTGATGGATCTCACGCGAACCGGCGCGCACACCGCACAGGTGATGTATGGCGCGCGCGGCTGGGTGGCCCATCACAACACGGATTTGTGGCGTGCGACCGCGCCGATTGACGGCCCGCAATACGGCCTGTGGCCGATGGGCGGCGCGTGGCTCCTGCAAAATCTTTGGGAACATTACCAATTCACCGGTGACAAAAAGTTCCTGGAAAAAATTTATCCGGCCCTGCAGGGTTCGGCGCAATTCTTCCTCGACACGCTCGTCGAGGAGCCGACACACCATTGGCTGGTGACGTGTCCGTCGCTGTCGCCGGAAAACAAACATCCCAACGGCGCGAGCCTTTGCGCCGGGCCGACGATGGACCTGGAAATTTTGCGCGACCTCTTCGCGAATTGCATTCAAGCCTCGGAAATTCTCGGCCGGGACAAAAAATTCCGCAAACAACTCGCCGCCACACGCGCCCGGCTGGCCCCGCTGCAAATCGGCTCCGCGGGACAACTGCAGGAATGGCTTGAGGATTGGGACCCCCATGCGCCCGACATCCATCACCGCCACGTCTCGCACCTCTACGGTTTGTTTCCCAGCGACCAGATTGATTTTTACACCACGCCGGAACTGGCCGCCGCGGCCAAAAAATCGCTGGAGATTCGCGGCGACAAGGCGACCGGCTGGGCGACGGCCTGGCGCATCAATCTTTGGGCGCGCCTGCACGACGGCGATCACGCTTGCGAAATCCTGAAATTTCTACTGGGTCCGGAGTTCACTTACCCGGACCTGTTCGACTCGTGCCCGCCGTTTCAGATTGACGGCAATTTCGGCGGCGCTTCCGGCATCGCCGAAATGCTGCTGCAAAGCCAGCAACGCGAACTCCGAACCCCCCTTCTTCACCCAGAGGCTGCGGAGGGCAGGCCGAACTCCGAACTCCGAATTCTGGAACTGTTGCCTGCGCTGCCGAAGGCCTGGCCCAACGGCAGCGTGAAAGGCTTGCGCGCGCGCAGCGGCTTCGAAGTGGACATGGATTGGACGGATGGGAAGTTGATTTCCGCCACATTGCACTCGCTCCTTGGAAATCCGTGTAAAGTCCGTTACGGTGAAAAAACTGTTGAGTTGCACATCAAATCCGGCGGCACTGTCCATCTGGACGGCAGCCTCCAATCAAACCCCACACCTTGAAAAAACTTTTTCCCGTCGCATTGATGGTCCTGGGCGCAGGAGCGGCATTGAATGCCAGCGATCTCTTGCTGTGGTACCAGCAGCCGGTGGGAAGCACGGTCAAGGGAACGGCGCCGCCTTTCATCAATGAAGCGCTGCCCATCGGCAACGGGCGCCTCGGCGGGCTGATTGCCGGTGGAACGGATCGCGAACGGATCGCGCTCAACGAGGACAGCCTGTGGACGGGCGACGAAAATCCCGGCGGCAACGACAACCGGATGGGCGCCTACCAATGCCTGGGCGATGTGTTCATCAATTTGCCGGGACACGAAAACCTCGCGAATTACCGGCGGGATCTCGACCTCGGCGACGCGCTGGCACACGTCAGCTACCAGTCGGGCGGCGTGAATTACCGGCGTGAATATTTTTGCAGTCATCCCGACGGCGTCCTCGTCGTGCGGCTCACCGCCGACCAGCCCGGCCGCCACACGGGCAGCATTGAATTGCAGGATGCTCATGGCGCGCAAACCGTCGCCGCCAAAAATCGCCTGGCTTTTGCGGGCGCGCTCACCAACGGCTTGAAATACGAGGCGCAATTGATCGTGCTCCCGGACGGCGGGTTGCTGGCAACCAACGGCGCAACGCTTCAATTCAAGAACTGCAACGGCCTCACGCTCATTGTCGCGGCGGGCACGGACTACGCGATGAATTATGCCGCGAAATATCGCGGTGAAGACCCGCACGCACGCGTGACAAAACAGGTCGAAAAGGCCGCGGCGAAAACATACGACCAGCTCAAGGCCGGGCACGAAAAGGATTATCATTCGTTGTTCGACCGCGTGGCCATTGACCTTGGCAAATCCTCCGCCAAACAGCTTGCGTTGCCCACCGACGTGCGCAAAGTCATGGCCGTCGGCACAACGGACCCCGGCCTCGAGGAGCTGCTGTTCCAATACGGCCGCTACCTGCTCATCTCCTGTTCGCGTCCCGGCGGTCTGCCCGCAAATCTGCAGGGTCTCTGGAACGACAGCAATAATCCGCCGTGGCATTCCGATTATCACGCGAACATCAACGTGGAGATGAATTACTGGCCGGTCGAAGTGGCGAACCTGTCCCCGTGCCACCAGCCGTTCTTCGATCTCGTTCAGAGCCAGCTCCCGGCCTGGCGCAAAGCCACCGACGCCTCGCCCGACCTCAAGACCCCTTCCGGCGCGATGACCACGCGCGGCTGGGCCATCCGCACCTCGCACAATATTTACGGCGGCATGGGCTGGAAATGGGACAAGACGGCGAACGCCTGGTATGCCCACGGGTTCTGGGAACATTACGCCTTCACCGGCGACAAAAAATACTTGAAGAAGACGGCCTGGCCGGTGATGAAGGAAACCTGCGAATTTTGGATGGACCATTTGAAGGCATTGCCGGATGGCAAACTGGTCGTGCCCAACGGCTGGTCGCCCGAACACGGGCCGGTCCTGGACGGTGTGAGTTACAATCAGGAAATCGTCTGGGACCTGTTCAACAACACTATCGCCGCGGCGGACGCGCTCGGCGCGGACAAGGCCTTTCGCGATAAAATTGCCGCCATGCGGGACAAACTGGTCACGCCGGGAATCGGGAGTTGGGGCCAGTTGCTCGAATGGACGACCGAATTGCACGATCCGAAATATCCGGAACTCGACACGCGCAATGACCATCACCGCCACACGTCGCATCTGTTTGCGGTGTATCCCGGCCGGCAAATCAGCATCGTCAAAACGCCCCAACTGGCGGCGGCGGCGAAGGTTTCCATCAACGCGCGCGGCATCGCCCCGGACAGCGACGTGCGCGAATGGTCGTTCGCGTGGCGCACCGCCCTGTTCGCGCGCCTGCACAACGCCGAGGGTGCGCATTTGATGCTCCAGCAGTTGTTTTCCGCGCGCAACACCTGCCCGAATCTTTTCGGCCTGCATCCGCCGATGCAGTTGGACGGCAACTTCGGCATCACCGCCGGCATCTGCGAAATACTGCTGCAATCCCACGAGGACGAAATCAACCTTTTACCGGCGCTGCCGAAGGCCTGGCCCGACGGCAGCGTGAAAGGCCTGCGCGCGCGCGGCGGCTTCGCGGTGGACCTGGCATGGAAGGACGGTAAATTGGTTTCCGCCACCGTGCATTCGCTCCTCGGCAATCCCTGCCGCCTGCGCTACGGCGACGTGACCCGCGACGTGAAAATCAAGAAGGGCAAAATGTTTCGGTGGGACGGACAATCTGCGCCGAAATAAAATTCAAATTGCCGCAGTCCGCCATCGTCGAATCTACCTTCCGCTGTTGCCGGGATTGGCCAGGGCATGGTCCGTTGGGAAATTCTGGCCGGACCAGATTTTACGGGCCGTCCAGTCCGCCGCCGGCCCGCTCCAAAACGGGTGGCGGGCGGGCAACCCCAGCGGCAAAAAGACAGAAGTGCAGAGATACAGGCTGCCGGTGCTGATGTAGGGTTCCGCCAGGTCCGGTTGATGGCCGGCCAGACCGACCCGCAACCAGCCATCGGCGTCAAAGGTGTCCGCCGCTCCCAAGGTGCGCCGGATCACCGCCGTCAACGCCGCCCGCACTTGCGGGGGTTTGACGCTCTCCGGCAATTCATCGCGCAACGCCATTTGCGCCAGCAATTGGAACGCGCCACCCCGGTAGGTGATGGAACGGCCAATCACCGGATAACTGCCGTCCGGTGCAATCAAGCGTTCCTGCACGGCCGCATAACGTCGCGCCCGTTGCCGCACCGCGCCGAGCGGCTCCGCCCATCGGTTTGAAACCTTGCCGATGTGTTCCAACACGTCCAGCAGGAACGGCTGGATGACGAAACTGTTGTAATAGTCCCAGTGGAATTCCGCGCCGTCGCCATACGCACCGTCGCCCTTATACCATTGTTCGAAGGCGCGAATGGCGGTTTCGATGGGCTGTGGCCGCCAGGCTTCGCCGATGCTGGCGAGAAAGGTTTCAATCATCGCGGGAAAAAGCAGCCAGTTGCTCTGGCCGGGCTTGAGGTCGCGGGTTGATTTCAATGCCGTCACCAGCCGCTCCTGCGCTTGCTTCTCCATTTTTCCCCAAAGTTCGCCCGGCGACCGCAACAAGGCATGAGACAGGAACGCCGCATCCACCAGACACTGTCCGTCGGCAGTGAAGTTGATGGAGTCGGGCGATTGCGGGTCCGTCACCTGGGCCAGTCCCCGGCGGGCGAAGTCGGCGAAACGGCGTCCCAGCTCCGCTTCCTCGGCGGTTTTGTCCGCCAACTCCAGCCACGGCGCAATGCCGGACAAGGTGCGTGCAACCGCTTCGAGATGCGTCACTGGCCGCCGCCCGGCGACATTACCGGTCGGACATTCCACCGGCATCCGTTCGCGCAGTTTGCCGGCCGCCAGATTGCTCAACACCGGGTCGGCCACCCGCCGGAGCATTTTCAGCCAATAGGCCCGGTCGTCTTTGGCACTGGAAAAATCATCTTCCGCCACGACCGGGCCGGCGTTCAGTTTGGGCAAAACGAGAAAAGTCCCCGCGATCCCCAAATCCCGAAAAAACCGGCGGCGCGAGTTCATAAATGGAAGCAGACCCGTTCAGTTTTCAGGCGCAGGAGTCCGGTTGTCCAGAATGAAATTGCCCGGTGTGTCCTGCGGGATGCAACCGGGCATCACCCAAAAACTTCGGTATTGGTACAGTTTGCAATTTCGGTGGGGCGAGCGTCCTCGCGAGCCGGCTCGTCAGTAGCCTCTCCCCACCGAAACCGGGCATCACCCAAAATTTCAAGGCGCGGAAATTTTCAGCGCGCGGCCCCGGTAAATCACCTCGGCATCGGCATTCTCCGTCACCGCGCCGCCGATGCCGTGGTTGGGCGACACGAACACGATGCGAAATTTCCGTTGTTCCAACATTCCGGGAAATTTTCCCGACCGCCTGCCAAGGGTGAGCGTTTTCGATTTCTCGTCCCACGAAATCGGGATGGTCGCGTGGACATCGTGCTCGTAGTTGTAGTTGTCGCCCTCGTCCTCGTAGAGCGTAAAGGTTCCCTCGGCTCCAGGATAAACACGCAGTTCAATCGGGTCGGCGGGTTTCTCGCCGAGGTATTGCACGGACGGGCCGAGCGGAATGATCGAGCCGGCTTTCACGAAGAGCGGGAGCGTGGCCAGCGGCGCGTCGGCCTGGATGTGCTGCCCGCCGGTGAAACGCTGCCCGGTCCAGAAATCAAACCAATCCTGGCCGGCGGGAAGATAAATGTCACAATTCGTGGCGGCAGGTTGAACAATTGGATTCACCATGATGGCCGGGCCGAACATGAACTGGTCGGCAAGGTTCAGCACGTTGTCGTCGCGGCGGAAATCAAACGCGAGCGGGCGCATGAGCGTGTAGCCTTCACTCGTGACGCGCCACGAGGTGGAATAGATGTAAGGCACGAGGCGGTGGCGAAGTTCGTTGTAGCGGATGAGAATTTGCTGGATGTCCGGGTCGAAGCGCCAGATTTCCTTCGGCTTGCCCGTGCCGTGAACGCGGAACATGGGCGTGAACGCGCCGAACTGGAACCAGCGCGTGAAAAGTTCCGCGTAACCAGCCTGGGCGGGGTCGCCACCGAAAAATCCGCCGATGTCCGTGTTCCAATACGGGATGCCGCTGGCGATGAAGTTGAGGCCGGCGGGGATTTGTTTGCGGAACACGTCCCAGTTGCCATGGATGTCACCCGACCATGACACGGCGGCGTTGCGTTGCTGGCCCGCGTAGGCCGAGCGCGTGAGGATGAACACGCGCCGGGCGGAAGTCTCGGCGCGTTGTCCCTGATAAACGCCCGTTGTGTGCATCAGCGGGTAGGCGTTGAAAACTTTCGCGCCCGGCCCGTCAGCGGTGTTGAAGCCGCGGAACTCGCCCCATTTGCCGCTCAACTCCGCCTCGCTGGCGTCCAGCCACCAGCCGTCCACGCCCCGGCTGAAAAGTTTTTTGGAAATCTGTTTCCAATAAACCCGGCGGCCGGCGGCGCTGAACGGATCATACCACTGGCCCTGGCCTTTCGGATAAACGTTGGGAATGACCTGCGGATAGAGCGCGCCGGCCCTGGCCAGTTCAACCGCATTCGAGCAGCCCACATCAAACTTGGGCCAGACGGAAATCAGCGCGTGGACATGTTCGTCGTGCAGTTGCTTGAACAAACCCGCCGGATCCGGATAACGCTTCGGATCAAACTCATGCGAACCCCACGGCGCCGGACTCCAATACTGCCAGTCCTGGATGATGCCGTCCAACGGCACGCCCATTTCGCGGTAGCGTTGCACCACGCCGAGCAATTCCTGCTGGCTGGCGTAACGTTCCCGGCACTGCCAGAAGCCCCACGCCCATTCGCCCATCATCGGCGCCGCGCCCGTGAGCCGGCGGTAGGACGCGATGACATCATCCAGTTCCGGCCCGGCCATGAAATAATAATCCACCGCATCGGCGGCCTCGGAATTCCACGTCAGCAAATCCTCGCTGCCCGGCACGCCCGCATCCACGTCGGTCACGGCCGGATTGTCCCACAACAAACCGTAGCCCCGGCTCGAAACCAGCATCGGGATGCCGATCTCCCGGTTCTCCTGCAACAATCGGACGCGATGCCCGCGATAATTCATCAGCCCTTTCTGGTGCTGGCCGAGTCCGTAAATGGCTTCGCCCGGCGTGAGCATGAAGGATTGCCGCGACGCGAGCACATCGAACAAAGCAACCTTGTTCGGCGTCAAGGCCCGTGAGCCGGGCGACTCCGCGAGCAGTAAATGATTTGACGCGTCGAAAAACTGCACCGTTCCGGTTTGACGATCCACCCGCGCGGCTAGCGACTTCGTTGAAAGCGTGATGGCGTCCGCCGTCGGTGCCAGTTTCCAATCGGCGTGTTCCGGCTTGGAAATCACCGCGAGACTTTTGAGCGGCGGCAGTGATTGGCCCAGGCCGTAGGTCACCCGCACCACGCGGTCGGACCAGACTTGAAGCCGCAGCACGCCCGATGATGTTTGCAGCAAAACTCCGTCGGGGGTTTTGTGGAACGAGGTCACGGCCGGCGGCGCGGCGAACAAGGCCGGCGCGAGCAGCAAAAGCAAAACGGCGGGGAATTTCATGCGGCCCAAGCTATCAAACCTGGCCGCGGCTTCAAAATTCAATTACTGTGAACGATTGATTTCCTGAAGCGCCTCGCGCTCACAGCGGGCATATTTTTCAATCAGCTGGTCGTAAACCTTTGCGGCCTTTGGGTTCGGCCGGATTTCGCTGCCGGGAACCGGGTCGGTGAAACCGGCCACGACCTGTTCCCATTTCGGTTTGTTCCCGGCCTGGGCCAGCCAGCCGTGCGCGGCCCGCAACGCGGCACCCAGCGCGGCGCTCTTGGGAATTTCGATGCGTTCGACGCGACAGTTCATCACGTCGGCCATCACCTGCAAAATGGGCGTGTCCTGGGAAGCGCCGCCGGTGGCGAAAATGCGGTCGGGCGCGACCTTCATCCATTGCGAGTGCAGCCGCATGGACATCATCTGCGCCTGGACGATGGCGCGGCAGTTCGCCGCGGCGTCCTTTTCATCGAGGTCGAACCGGTGGATGCCCGGCTGGTTCACGCGCGGAACAATCTCGGCCTCAAACCACGGCAACAGGATGCCGCCGTTGTTGCCCGGCGGTGTGGCGGCCAACGCTTCGCCGAACTTTTTCCAATCCTTGATGCCACAGGCGTCGCGGATTTTTTCCCGGGCGAGCGACCCGTTCTTGAAACAAATCAAGGTCATGTAATCGCCCGTCGGTGAACCGAACACGTGGCCTTCGCCGTGCGCATCGGTCCGGCACTTCTTCATCGAGCCGAAATACGTGTCGCTGGTGCCCAGGCTGATGGCGACCATGCCTTCACGAATCAAACCGAGACCGACCACGCTGCAAGGATTGTCACCGGACCAGACCAGGGTCTGCGCTTCAGGGTTCAGCCCGAATTTTTTCACGAAATACGGACTGACCACGCCGATGACTTTCCACGACTCGGCGAGTGGCGGCAGTTTCTGCTTCAAACCCGGCGCGGTGGCTTCGAGCGCGTCCGGGTGCCAGACCTTTTTGTGGATGTCCATCAGGTTCATCCCCGCGCCGTCGCCATGATCAATGGGCGCGATTTTTCCGGCGAGCAACGACGCCATGAACGAACTGACCAGCGCGATGCTGGCGGTTTGCGCGCAGGCTTCCGGTTCGGTCTTGTAAAACTTGCGGATTTGCGGGCCGGTGAACCGCTCAAACGTGTCCGAGCCGGTCAATTGCGCGGTGGCCTTGATGCCGCCGAGCTTTTTCCTAATCTCCGCACATTCGACCGCCGTCGAAGAATCCATCCAGATGGGCGAGGTCGGTCGCGAGAAAACGCCCTGCAATGCCGACACCAAGCTGGTGGCGGAACCGAGACGGGCCAGAGCATCAGCGGCGCGGTCGTTGAGATAAACCGAGCCGTGCTGCTGGCCGCTGCCGCTGATGGCGAGGATGTCGCCGAGCGCGACGCCGTCCTTTTTCATTTCGGCGAACAGGAGGTCGAGCGCCTCGGCCCACATCAACGGCGAGCTGTGTTTGACCAGCGGATCGGGATTGGGCAGGACGCCGTTTTGCGTTCCGTACTGCGGCAGCGCGCGGTCGAAGTTCAGCGATTTGTCATGGACGACCTTGCGGCGGTCGTAGTCAATGACCACCGCGCTCAGGCTTTGGGTGCTGGAATCGAGTCCGAGAAATAATCTGGCCATGGAAATTTTAATATGTCGTTTGCTTCCGATTTGGTAACAATAAATTCGAACCATGCAATCGAAAACCACGCTTTGGCTTCATTTTCATAGTATTGTCCTGCTCTGCGCGGTCACGGTCCACGCCGGGCCGACCCAGGCGGCGCCGGAGGCTTCGCCGAGGCGGGTTGACCGGCAGGCATTGGTGACGCGGCACAATGTCGTGCTGCATCAATTCGACGCGGACAATCCATTGACCGTCGGTAACGGCGAATTTGCCTTCACCGTGGATGCGACCGGATTGCAGACCTTTCCCGAAGCGTTCGAGCAAACGACGCCGCTCGGCACGCTGTCGGACTGGGGCTGGCACACGGCCCCCAACCCGAACAACTGGAATATCGACCATTTTCAATTCAAGGAATTTCCCGACTTCAACGGGCGGCCTGTGCCGTATGCCGACGTGCCGCACAACCAGCAGACACCGGAAATCAAATGGCTGCGCGCCAATCCGCACCGGTTGCATCTTGGTCAAATCGGTTTCGTCCTGAAACATGCCGACGGCTCGCCGGCACGAACGAACGATTTGACGGACATCGAGCAGACATTGGATTTGTGGGATGGCTTGATTGCCAGCCGGTTCAAGTTCGATGGCCAGCCGGTCAAGGTGGAAACGGTGTGCGATCCGAACCTTGATGGCATTGCCGTGCATGTCAACTCGCCGCTGGTGAAGCAAGGCCGGCTCGCGATTCAGATTCATTTTCCCTACGGCACGGGCGAAACGAAGACGGCGGATTGGAGCCAGCCCGAGGCACATGAGACGATTCTAGCGCGGCCTTCCAACGATGCGGCGCTCTTCACGCGAAAGCTGGACAACGACAAATATTATGTCACCGCAAAATGGACGGCGGGGGCGACCTTGGCGAAAGCGGAGCGTCACAAATATACGCTTGGTTTTGGACCAGCGCCCCTCACCCCGGCCCTCTCCCGGGGGGAGAGGGAGAATCGCTCACCGGCTTACGGAATGTCGGGTGACGGAGACAAGCCCAACGACTTTGGGACAAATCAGATCGGCCGGCGGCTGTCCCCTCTCCCCGGGGGAGAGGGTCAGGGTGAGGGGAAAAATGGCGTGCTCGAATTCGTTTGCGCTTTTTCACCAACGAATCTGACGGCGAAAGACCTGCCGACGTTCTCAGAAGCAAAACGGGCGGCAGAAAAGCATTGGAACCAATTCTGGACGACGGGCGGCGCAATTGATTTGTCCGGCAGCCAGGACCCGCGCTGGTTTGAACTCGAACGGCGCATCGTGTTGTCGCAATACCTCACCGCCATCCAGGACGCCGGACAGTATCCACCGGCGGAAACCGGTCTGACGTACAACACCTGGGAGGGGAAATTTCATCTGGAAATGCACTGGTGGCACGAGGCGCACTTCGCGTTGTGGAACCGGTTGCCGCTGCTGGAAAAAAGCCTCGGCTGGTATCAAAAAATTCTGCCGCGCGCCGAAGCCACGGCGCAAAAGCAGGGCTACGCCGGCGCCCGCTGGCCCAAAATGACCAGTCCCAGCGGCGCGGAATCGCCGTCGCCCGTCGGGCCGTTTCTCATCTGGCAGCAGCCGCATCCGATTTTTTATACCGAATTGTGTTATCGCGCTCATGGCGACCGGGCCACGCTGGAGAAATATGCGGACATCGTTTTCCCGACGGCGGATTTCATGGCCAGCTATGCGACTTGGGACGGGAAAACGAAACGATACGTCCTTGGCCCGACATTGCAATGCGCGCAGGAAATTTTCCCGAAGGACAACACCTTCAACCCGACGTTCGAGTTGACGTACTGGCGCTGGGGGCTGGAGACGGCGCAACTTTGGCGCGAACGGCTCGGTTTTCCGCGCGATGAAAAGTGGGACGCGGTCTTGAAAGGCCTCGCCCAAGCGCCGGTGGCCGACGGCAAATATCTCTTTACCGCAACCGCGCCGGATTCCTACACGAATCCGCGTTGGAACAAAGACCACCCCGCCGTGCTCGGTGCGTTGAGCTTCGTGCCCGGACCGGGCATGGACGCGAAAACGATGCGGAACACGTTTGATTGGGTCTGGAAAAATTGGAACTGGCCGGATACGTGGGGTTGGGACTATCCGATGCTGGCGATGTGCGCCGCGCGGCTCGGCGAACCGGAACGCGCTGTGGAGGCACTGCTGCTCGACACGCCGAAAAATCATTGGGCGCTCAACGGCCAGGTTTATCAGCGGCCCGGTCTGACGATTTATCTGCCCGCCAACGGCGGACTGCTTTATGCCACGGCCATGATGGCCGCCGGCTGGGATTCCGCGCCAAAACGGAATGCCCCCGGTTTCCCGGACAACGGCCAGTGGAAGGTGCGGTGGGAAAATCTGCGGCCGGCACCGTGATAGAGCCGTCCGCCGGGACAATTAGCGCCAGACAGAGCGCCTCGCGCGGCAACGGATGAAAGTTATGCTTTCTTACAAACTGTCGAATGGTCGCGACAATTTAACTCACGATCGTGAGTTATATTGTCCAACAGATTTACGGTCTCCAGAGCGAAAGCAGATTCGGGACAGTTCACACGAGCCTCAAGACGGTCAAGGCAGGACTAATTGCGCCAAGCGCAGTGTCGCACCGGCTTCCGAGGCGATGATGGCACCACCGTTCAAATCCACCGAGACCACCACTCCCGGCTCGCCGGGAGTCATGGTGAAAATCAATGTGTCACTGCCGCTGCCGGAGGCGTAATGGGCGAAAGTGCCGTCGCTCAATTTTAACTGTGGCTTGCCTTTCACCGTGACGTTCTCGCTGAACCCGACGCCAATTTGACCGGCACCCACTTTGACCTGCCGGATTGCCGGCCCGGCGGTCCGTTCCGGGTCCCACTTGCCGGCAAACGTCCACGCGGCGGTGACTTGTTCGGGCTTGGGCGCGCCGGGCGCGGCAGAGAGATTGTTGGTGAACCAGCCGTAGTCGCCACGCTCGCGGTGGCAGTTGTAGAAGTAAGAGCGCTCGCCCCAGAGGTTCGATTTGTCCAAATCCTTGTTTCTCTGGATGTCACTCGCGCTGGGTGTCCCGCCGTCGAGCGGGTAGATGACGCGAAACGGTGGCTGGTCAATCATCGTCTTCGAAAATTTGCAATCGAAGAAATAGAACTGGGCGTCGTGGTGGTGGCGCGCGAGGTTCCAGCCGTTGGTGCCGTCGAACCGGCAGCCGCGCAGGACGAATTTCATGTTTTTGTCCTTGGAGCCGTCGTGCCAGACGGCGGCGGTGTTTTTCATTTCATAAAACGTGCAATTGGTCACGTAACACCAGCCGCGCGGGCAGACAAAATCCACCGAGCCTTCCAGACGGCAGTTCGCCTGGTAACACCGGCCCCGGTCGCCCCGCCAGAACGAGACCGTGTCCGCCCCGTGGCTCAACACGTCGCAATTCACCACCACCGCCCGGTCGCCGGTGCCGAGAATGGTGAAGGCGTGCGGCCCGATGACCCCGGCGGTGTTCTCCGCGGTGAGGTTCTCCAGGACAAAATCATCGGCCTGGTTCAGGTTGATGACCGCCCGGCCAATCGGGTCGGGATTTTTGGTGAACTCCTCGTCCAACTGCGGAAATTCGATGCGCGTGCCGCTGCGGCTCTGGCCGCGCAACGTGACGAATGAGGCGTCCACGCGGATTTTTTCCTTGTAGGTGCCGTCCTTGATGAACACGACGACGCGTTCGGTGTTGGTTTTGGGGATGGACGCGACGGCGGCTTGAATCGTCTTGAAATCACCGCTGCCGTCAGCGGCAACAACGAGGTCGGGCCTGGGCAAAGCGTCGCCGAAAACGATTGAATGAGAGGAGACGAGCAGCGCCGCCAGCAAGGATGCACGAGTCATGTGCAAAACATCATACCTGTCCACGGATTTTGAACTCAAGACAAAGAAACAACCCCGCCACCCGGCCGGTCCGTTCATCGTGTCAAGGTCACCGCCATCAAACCGATGACGGCTTCATTGGCCAATGTGCGCACGGTGAGTGACTTGAGTTCCTTGTCGGGCTTCAACGGCAGATCCAAAACCGTCGCCGCGCCGCCGGGAACTTTGCCGCCCTTGCCCTTGAATCCGTTCACGTCGGGAATGCGCACTTTCCCGGTCTCCAGATCCACGCGCAGCGGAATCGGTTCCGGCCGGCGGAACGCGTAGTCGTCAATGAAGTAATCCTGGTCAATCGGCCACCAGTTGGTCGGATTGCGCAGCGCCAATCGTTCGGTTGTGCCGTCAGCGTAAGTCACAATCACCTCGCCGTTGTCGAAGCGGCTTTGCATCGGGCCGGTCGAACCGGCCATGAGTAAGTACACGTGCGAAGATTTTCCTGTCAGCGGCACGAACACCTCGCGCGGGTAATTGTCCCACTGCGACGTGAACACAATGTTCTTCGCGTCAGTCCCGCTTTGCGGGATTGGAGTTTCAAACCGGACGCCATTCGGCAAAACAAATTTGCCGCCGGACTTTGCCGCCGCCGCGCGCAGGCCGGAATCGTCCACGCCCGGCACCGGCTGGTAATCGCACCAGCCGCCAAAGCCCTGTTTCGGCATCGCCAGCGAACAAAACGGCGAACGCGGCGAGAGATATTCGTTGCGGAAAATTTGCGTGACCCGATCATTGAAAACGGAAGCGAGATCCACGGTCTCCAGCTTCACACCGGCCGGAAGTTTCGCGTTCCAATCCGTAGCAACCGGAGCGCCGGTCTCCGACCCGGCGTGTTGGCCGACGGTCACGAAACGCGCCGGGTCAGAGACCGGCGCTCCACCACGCCAGGCGATTACAATCTCATATTTGCCCGCAGCTTCGCCCTGGATTTCCACGCGCGGCAAACCAACCGTGCCTTCCATCCAGTTCCATTTCATCGGTTGGCCGTTGACCGTCACGCTCGCGACACCGTCGCGCAACGCCGGGATTTGCAGGCGCAGCGCCATTGGCTTGGAAAATTTCGGCTCAATCGTGAAGGTTTCGGTCAAACCGTCGCGGCGGAATGAAAAATTAAAATCCGGATGCCGGATGCCTGCGTGATCCCATTGGGCCGGAAAGCCGGGGCAAATTTTCAATTCACCGGCCAGCGCGTCCGGTCGCACGCCGAAAAGTCCCTCGACCAAAGCGCGCGCAGTGATGCCGATGGCATCGCCAAAATCGCGTTGCGCCTCGCCGCGCGCCATGTCGAACCTGGTCGTCATGCCCAGATTGCCGGGACACGAACCCAGATACATGCTGTCGAGCAAACAGCCTTTGAACAACGAAAACGCCGCGTCCGGCCGATTGGCCTGCCAGAACGCCAGCGATGTGTGTGCGGCTTCGGCCATGACGACATTGTTGAGCGACCACAGGTAGGGCATCCAGCTCGTCGTCGGCAGCGTGAATAATTTTTCTTCCGGCACTGTTTGTTGTCCTGCCTTCAGGCGGTCTGATCCGGTGACGCTTTCCGGCCGCCTGAAGGCGGGACAACAAACCGGAATATGCGCGATGTTCGTGTCCACCCAGCGCGACATCTGCCAGGCCTCAAACGGCGTCGGCACCTCGGAATCCATCGTGTGATAAAACGTCCACAGGCCGGCGTTGGGATGCGCGAGTTGCAACCCAAGATAATCTTTGGATTCGGCGAAAATGCCCTCGTCGGCGAGCCAGAGATATTTTTGCATCGCTCGTTGAATCAATTCGGCCTCATGTTCATAAGGTGCCGGGTCTTTGCCGATCAACTTTGCGACGCGCGCGGCCATTTTGTTGTGCCAGTAATTGTAAGCGGACGCGTGCGTCACGCCGCCGCCGTTGTACTGCAGGTTGTCGCTCGCCCAAATGGCGGCGTAAGCTTCGTACAACGGCAGCTTGTCCGGGCCGAACTCGCGGCGAAACAACCGGCGTTCCCAGGCGAAGTGACGTTCAATCACCGGCCACATCCGCCGGGCGTAATCCAAATCGCCCGTCCAGAGCAGATGACGGAAGAACGCATCCACACCCACCAGATTCATGTCATAGTGCGATTTCGTCAGGTCGCCGTTGGAATGCAGCGCGGTTTCGGTGCGCGCCAGATTTGAGTCGGCGTCGGCGGGCGGAATTTTTTCCGGTATGGCGTCCGTGTTCTGTTCTTTTGCAAAACCGGCGAAGTGCGCGGCCGTGCGTTCATGCCAGCCTAGTGCGTCGCCGGTGTAAGGCCCGCGCCAGCCCAGCAGCCGGACGCGCCACGCGACCGCGCCATGCATGAACGACTGTTGCTGCTGGTCCCAAATCGCGTCGCCGGCCACGCACAACGCGGATGCGGCGGCATTGATGAACGGGTCAGGCGTGTCCACAACGACCTGCTCCGCGATGGTGCGGCGACGGCTTTCAGCCGCGGCAAAAGTTTTCGGCAAGTCGTCTGCGGCGATGGCAGGCACGTCCGCGTCGGTTTGTTGCAACACAATATAAATCGGCTGCGCCCCGTTCGGTGTCCCGCCTTCAGGCGGCAGAACCAAGCTCTCCACCGGCCGCCTAAAGGCGGGACTCCGAACCCAATCACCCGATCCGGACGCAAGTCCAATTTGTCCGATGATGACGGGGAACTCATTCGTTTTGCCGGCGGAGGCAAGCAGGTCACTCAACTTTCCCCACTTGTTTGCGTCGGCCAGCGCAAGCTTCGCTCCCATGGGCGCGACCCCGGCAATGGTCGCCGGTTTGCTGCGCAGAACAAATGTGTTCGACTCGATGGTAATTTCGTTGCCCTGGCATTGCTCCGGTTTGAGTTGAAAAAATTGGCTGACTGGCTCGCGCTCGCAACCGATGTCGCCGCCGCGCCGGCCTCTCATGCCATTGGCGCCGCCGAAGGCCCACACCAACCCGACGGACGATTTTGTGCCGCGCAGGTCAACCTGCAAAATGAAACCCTTCGTTTCACTCATCGGCAACACGGCCAGATCCAGTTCGCCGTCACCGAGCAGTGGATCGTGGATTTCATAAACCATTGAGCCGGGCCGGTAACGGGCAACGATTTTCTCCGCGTCATTCAGCCACTTCAAACCGGCGGCGGTCTTGATGCCGAAACGCAGGTTGCCGCCGCGGCCGGGCAGGTAGAGTGAAAATTCCGGTTTGTCGCCGCCGTCCACGCGGAACGCGGAGTTCAGGCAGTAAAGCGGACGGTTGAAAAACTCGGTGCCGTTGGTGATGACAAAATCCGTTCCGTCCGGGCGATAGCGCAATGGACGGTCGGTCTGGCCCTCATAATTGCCTTTGGGCCGGTAAATCCATTCCGGCGGGTTGGTATCGGCGGCACGCACCGGTATCGCGGCCAAAAGCGCCAGCGGCAGCAGGATGGCGGTGGTTTTCATGTTTGCCCGGATTTGTCCCCGCAATGTTGCGGCAAAGGAGAACGCAAGGCAATTCCCGCGGGGCAGATTCACCCAGGAACATCTTGCCACGAATCGTGTGTGTAAGGACTCCAGGTCCTGGGAGCGCTGGCGTCCCGCCGGCGAGTTCGATTCAGTCCGTCTTCAGGCAACGAGCCAGCGGGACCCGTCCACCGTAGTCCCGCAAAGCGGGACGGAGGATGGACGCCGGCGCTCCTAGCAGGAAAAAGACTGATGAATTATGCCCAATTCATTCCCCGCCCGGCAACGAGTTGCCACCCGTAGCATAGCCAAAAATGGGGATTGCCTTCGCCGACGCGTTTTTGAGATAGTCCACCGACAAAATAAAAAATTCCACTTTAACCCCCATCAACCATGAGCTCGCAGAATAACATCGAAAAATCATTCGCCCTGGCGAAAGAACGTTACGCCGAACTGGGCGTGGACGTGGATCGCGTGTTGAAAAACCTGGAGAAAGTCCCCGTGTCCCTCCATTGCTGGCAGGGCGACGACGTGGGCGGCTTTGAAAATTTCGGCGGGACGCTCGGCGGCGGACTCGTCGCCACCGGCAATTATCCCGGCAAGGCCCGCACTCCGCAGGAACTCCGCGCCGACGCCGAGAAGGCGCTGTCGCTCATCCCCGGCAAACATCGCTTCAATTTGCACGCGTTTTACGGCGATTTCGGCGGCAGGAAGGTGGACCGCAACCAAATCCGGCCCGAACATTTCCAGAGCTGGATTGACTGGGCCAAATCCATCGGCATCGGCATGGATTTCAATCCCACCTGCTTCTCGCATCCCAAGGCCGCCAGCGGTTTCACGCTGTCGCACCCGGACAAGGCCATCCGCAAGTTCTGGATCGAGCACTGCATCCTCTGCCGCGAAATCGGCGCCGTCATGGGCAAGGCGATCGGGTCCCCCACCGTCACCAACATCTGGGTTCCCGACGGCATGAAGGACACGCCCGCCGACCGGCGCGGTCCGCGCGAGCGGCTCGCCGCAGCGCTGGATGAAGTGTTCCAGAAGCCGCTGGATCCCAAACACAACCTCGACGCCATCGAGGGCAAGCTGTTTGGCATCGGCGCGGAAAGTTACACCGTGGGCATGCATGAGTTTTATCTCGGTTACGCGGTCAAGAACCAGAAGCTCGTCTGCCTCGACGCCGGCCATTTTCACCCGACGGAAAACATGTCGGATAAGATTTCGTCCGTGCTCTGTTTCGTGCCGGAAATCCTGCTGCACGTCAGCCGCGGCGTCCGCTGGGACAGCGACCACGTGGTCATCCTGGACGACCCCCTGATGGCCATCGCGCAGGAGCTGGTGCGCGGCGATTACCTCGGCCGCACGCATATCGGGCTGGATTATTTTGACGCCAGCATCAACCGCATTGCCGCGTGGACCATCGGCGGGCGCAACATGCTCCGCGCCCTGTGCATCGCCATGCTCGATCCGATTGACAAGCTCAAGAAGCTCGAACTTGTTGGCGACTACACCTCGCGCCTCGCGCTGATGGAGGAAACCAAGTCCCTGCCGTTCGCGGCGGTGTGGGATTATCACTGTCTCAAGCACGGCGCGCCCGTCGGCGAGGCCTGGCTCGCGGAAGTGAAGCAGTACGAGAAAAGCGTGCTGTCCAAACGCAAATAGCGCAGCGAAAACCCGGCCGTGGATGAAAACGGGCTCCGGCGGGAATGCCTTGGTCCCGGGTTGTCCGTGGCCTTTGAAAGGAAAAACCTATGAATGAAGCTGCTCAAGCAACGACGAATCCGGCGCTGGGCGTGTTGATTTTTGCGCTGGGAGGATTGGCGGGCGCGGTGTTTTACCTGCCATTCAAGAAGGTCAAAAACTGGGCGTGGGAAAGTTACTGGTTCATTTACGCCGTCTTCGGGTTGGTGCTCGTGCCGTGGATCCTGGCGTTCGCCACCTCGCCGAACCTGCTGACCGTGCTCAAGAACGCGCCCGGCAATGAACTGAAATATTGTTTCCTTTGCGGCGCGATGTGGGGCGTGGGCGGGCTGACGTGGGGATTGATGATCCGTTTCCTCGGCGTCGGTCTCGGCCTGGCTCTGGGCTGCGGCATTTGCTCGGCTGCCGGGACGCTGGTTCCCAAAATCCTGCGGGGTGAATTCGGACAGCTCTTCGACTCGAAGTCGGGCATCGTGTCCTTCGTCGGTGTCGTGATTTCGCTCGCCGGCATTGTCATGGTCGGCCTGGCGGGAATGTCGAAGGAAAAGGAATTGCCGGAGGCGGAGAAGAAAAAGGCCGTGGCGGAATTCAGTTTCAAGAAGGGCCTCCTGGCGGCGGCTTTCTCGGGCCTGATGAGTTCGGGCATGGGCTGGGGGCTGGTGGGCGGCCCCAACATTCAGAAACTGGCCGAGACCACGGGCCCCGTCACGTCTCCCACATGGAGCGGCATGCCGGTGCTGGTGGTCGTGTTGTTGGGGGGATTTGTGGTCAACGCCGTCTGGTGCCTGTTCCTCAACGTAAAGAACAAGACCACGGGCGATTATGTCAAGTCGGCCACCCCGCTCATCGGCAACTTCATTTTCGCCGGCATCGCGGGCGCCATCTGGTGTTCGCAGTTCATTTGCTTCAAGACGGGCGAGCCGGCGATGGGCAAGACCGCCTATGTGGGCTGGGCGTTGCTGATGGCCTGCCAGATTCTGTTCAGCTCCCTGATCGGCGTGGTTTTCATCCGTGAATGGAAGGGCACCAGCGGCCGGACCAAGTCGCTGCTGGCCATCGGCCTGGCGCTGTTGATTTTGACGACCGTGGTGAGCGGCTACGGCGGTTACCTGGGCCAGCAGACGGCCAAACCGGCGGCCCCGGCCCCGGTTCAAGAAGCCACGCCGCCCCCGACTTGATAACGCTTCAATCTCCGACGAATTTGGCCGCCTCCCAAACGGAGGCGGCCTTTCTTATTCACATTGCTGCGCGGAAAATCGCACACCATTCCTCATTGGGAACGGGCACATTGGTAGGGCGCGACACTCCGTGCGCGCCGTGAACCGCGTTAGAACGGGCGGCGGGCAGAGGACTGCCCGCCCTCCCTGGATTTGTCGCCAAAAAGTAACGGCGTAGCGGCGCGTCGGCAGACCGCCGCCATTTTTCAAACAAAATTGAAGGGTAAAAGTATGGATGGTGATATTGGCGGCTTTCTTCCGAAAGCCGCTACGGCAAAGGGATCACGCAACTGGAAGCCGCGTTCACTGGCAGGCAGAGATGCCTGCCTCCACCGTGGCGGCACGCTTCCCAGCGTGCCAGTGATGGCGGCTTCCAGCCGCCAGTTCGGTGCTGGTCCAGGTTGTGCCCCAACTTAACCCTGGCCAAGTTGCTGCATCCACTTCACGCGGTAGGCTTGGAGGGCTTGGGCCAGATTGCCCGGGAGGGGTTCAATCTGACGGTACTGCACGCCCAGGGAAGCAGTGTTCACTTTGTACGGATGGACGCCCAGGCACGCCGCCTTGCCGGCAATGGCGGCCCCGAGGGTGGTCGTCTCCGTTACGGCCTGGTCGTTCCGGTCGAACATGGCGTACACCGGATGACCGGTCAACGTTGCCAGCAACGACCCGAACAACGGGTCTTTTGAGCCACCGGCGGTCAGCACGATGGGCACGCTGGCATCGGATGAAATGGCCGCGACCTGATGGGCCGTGGTCATCGCCGTCAGCAGGTTGCTCACGAAGCAGGCGGTGATGCCGTCACCAAAGAACGCCGGTTCGTTGATGATCCGGCCTTTGACCTGCGGGAACGGGCCGGTGCCGTGGTTGGACGGATTGATGTTGGGCAGCACGAAGCAGTCGGCAGCTTTCAACACCGTGCCCCATCGCCCGGCATCCCCCGAACTGTCGAACCCGCGCCCCTTGGACTGGGCCAGTTTCTTCAAATGCGAGAAATCCGCGCCGCCGCCGTATCGGGCGGTGACGACCGGTTCGCCGTCCACGGTCCCCTGAATGATGATGTCGCGGGTGTATCCGTCGCCCGGCACTTTGGCCGCGCCGCCCATCAAGGCGATCATCGTCCAGGTGCCCGCTTCCACCTGCAGCACCGGTTTGCCGACGGCGGCGGGATGGGCCTGATAAAACGTCGAAAGGATGGGAAGGTGCGAGAGGCAGGTGTCATGCCCACCCGGAACCACCAGCGGCTGGGTGGAAAGTTTCAACTGTCCGGCCTGCGCGGCGGGCATGGTGCCGATGGATTGGTAGCAAACGGAACGTTGCGCGGGCACGAGTTGCTGAAAGCCTTTGACCTGCCGGCTGGCCTTGCTGGGTGTGCCGGGTTTATCGCGGATGTCCTGCGTGCCGGTGTGACACATCCAGTAGCTGTGTTCATTGCCGGCCTGCTTGATGGCGGCAAGGTAATCGTCGCCGATAAAATGTCCGCCCATGAGCGCCCCGTACTGGCCGAAGCCCGCCGCCCCGGCCAGCAACTGCGGCCGGACCATCTCCTCATACAACAACCGCTTCAACAACGTCAACGAACCCGGAAAATCCCGGATCGAACCAGTCTCCTGAAAGAATTCCTCCCGCGAGCCGGCCAGTTTGGCGAACTGCTCGTTGACCGCCTCCGGATACCCCTGCGTGTAGGCCAGCGTCAGCCGCTGGCCGGGCACTTCCATCAGCGTGTTGTCGGCGCCCACCAAGCCGCCCGAGGCGCCACGCGCGACCGGCGCCACCACGGCTGCCGCGCGGTGCTTCTCCGGCAATGATTGAATCATTGAATCAAACCAGTCGAATTCCCTGCCGGTGGCGTTGCAGGCCAGGCCGTCACTTTGCGCGACCGGAGTTTCGGTGGTTGCGGAATGCACGGTGGCCAGGGTCTCGAAATCCAGGGTTTCCAGCTTGATGTTCGAGGCCCCATCCACGGGAACCAGAATTGTCTTGGCGTTCATGTTGTCTACCCGTTGATGCCCGCGATCCGGTGGAGTCGCGGATTGGAATTGTTTTTAGTTTAATGCCGGTTTCTCTGCTGTTTCTCTGTTATGAATGAAAGCGCTCGCCGGGACTGTTTTGGCAAAGTTAGTCAAACGGGCGACAAGGAACAAGGGGCAAGTCTCGCCGGGGGTTGCCTGGGCTTGAAAAAATTCAACTGGCGCACCCATCAGGAGTTGAACCTGAAACCTGCTGATCCGTAGTCAGCCGCTCTATCCAATTGAGCTATGGGTGCACCAAAAAGGAAACGTAAATTACGAATCGGAGACCGTCCGCGCAAGGAATTTCACCCCATCCGGCGATTCAGCCTTTGAAAATGTTCCGCAGCGCCAGCGTCAGGATGGTCAGCACCAGCATCAATCCGCTCGGCATGAATTTTTTCGTCTTGGCCAGCCGGATGGCGAACACCACCAGCAGCGCCGCCAGGAGCACGTTCACCAGATTGCGCGCCACGGTCGGCTCAAAAATCCCGGTTTGGGTCAATACCAGCACCGCCGCGAACACCGACGACGAGATGAGTGACACCTTGCTGCCCGCCTTCAAAAAGCCGATCAACCCGCCGACCAACAGCAGGACGATGTAAACCCAGAGAACGGTGTTGGCAAAATTGTGCACCGGCGCAGGCTGCCTCAATTTCCCGCCACGTCCAAGCTCAGAATTTCACCCGGCTCGCACTCGGCCACCACCTCGAAGGGACGGCAGCACACCTCGCAATCCGTCGTGAACCGCTGGCTGGGCACGCTCGTGTCCACCACCAGTTCGAACGCCTGCCCGCAGAACGGGCACTGGATTTTCCCGGAAACTTCCATCTGGCAATCTAGTCCCGTGACTGCAAATCGCAAAAAAAGTTTTCCGCCCCCGGCTAGAATCGCTTCGTGAGGGTCAAGGTGATGGCGTTGCCTTGTGCCCGGTTCTCGGCCATGAATTCGTAATTGTAGCGGAGCGCGACGAAGAACATCTGCTTCGGAAAAGCCACGTTGACTTCCGGGCCGACGGCGGCCACGCGGTTGCGGCTGCTGGCCGCTGCGCCGCTGTTGGCGGTCACCTGCTGCTGGTAATAGCCGACGGGGCCCAGGTTAAAGACCTTCGCCACCGTCTTGCGGACGCCCCATTCCAGCGTGTAGGCATCTCCATAGGTGATGTGCGTGTCGCGTTGTTCGGTGTTGAACTCGTAACGGTTCAACGCCGACACCGACCAGGTCTTTTCCTCATCAATATACCAGGTGGCCCCGGCGGTTTGCATGAACGTCCAATAGCCAAAGCCGGGCGTTGTTATAGGGCCGGGTTGGCTTGGGGAGTCGCCCGTGGGCGCGTCAACGCCGCTGCCGACCGCAAAGTCAAATTGCTTGAGATGCCACGAAAGTGTGCCTTCGGCGAAGAAGTCACCGACGCCAAACGTGTTGCCGTTGAACGGCCCGCCTGGCGTGTTGACGCTGGCTTGGTGGTAAACGAAAGGCAGAAACGCGTCCACGCCGACGAACCCGCCGAGGAACTTCGTGTCGGTGATCCAAATCACACGGGGAAGGTTGGCATAGGTGAACGTATCAAGGTCGGCCGGGCCATTTTTATAGCCGGAGGGGGTGTTTAACTGGTCGGCCCAGTAGAAGTAATTGTAGTCGCGGAAATAAATCCCTGGCGGCGGCAAGGATGCGCCATCGAGGCCTTCCACGCCCGGCACGTAATGGGCCGAGGGTTGGGCTTGCATAATACCTGGCAATGTCACCAACGACGCCGCCAGCAGGAGGAATTGTATTCTAGTTTTCATAGTTGTTTTTTTTGAAGGTTGGAGTTGAGGTTTAAACATCCTGCAGTTTTCCGGTGAGGTAAGTTTCATAGGCGCTCAAGTCAAGCAACCCGTGTCCGGACAGATTGAAAAGAATGACGCGCTTCTTGCCCGCCTCGCGTGCCTTGGCCGCCTCGTTGACGACGGCGGCAATGGCGTGCGCGGATTCCGGCGCGGGCACAATCCCTTCGCTGCGCGCAAAGAGTGTCCCGGCCTCGAAGACTTTCGTCTGATGGTAAGCTTCCGCTTCGATGAGTCCGAGCTTGAGCGCGTGGCTGACCATCGGCGACATGCCGTGGTAACGCAGCCCGCCCGCGTGGATGGACGGCGGCATGAAATCGTGCCCCAGCGTGTACATCATCAGGAGCGGCGTGGTCATGGCCGTGTCGCCAAAGTCGTAGCGCAGTTCGCCCTTCGTCAGCGACGGACACGCGGACGGCTCGACGGCGACGATGCGATATTTTTTCTTCCCGGTGATTTTCCTGTGAATGAACGGAAACGCAATGCCGGCGAAATTGCTCCCGCCGCCGCAGCAGGCGATGATCGAGTCCGGCTCCTCGCCGGCCATTTCCATCTGCTTGATGGATTCCTGGCCGATGACGGTTTGATGCAGGCAAACGTGATTGAGCACGCTGCCGAGCGAGTATTTCGTGTGCGGATGTTTGACGGTGTCTTCAATGGCTTCGCTGATGGCGATGCCGAGGCTGCCGGGGCAATTCGGATCGTCGTGGAGCACCTTGCGCCCGTATTCAGTCTGGTCGCTGGGGCTGGGATGCACCGTCGCGCCCCAGGTGTGCATGAGCATGCGGCGATACGGCTTTTGCTGGTAACTCACCTTGACCATGTAAACATTGCACTCCAGGCCAAACAGCTTGCATCCCAGCGCCAAGGCCGAACCCCACTGGCCCGCGCCGGTCTCGGTGGCCAGGCGTTTGGTGCCGGCGACTTTGTTGTA
>Ga0074044_10000367_pt1 | contig 44921 bp, 46 predicted proteins | sample BogForMeECP23OM1_FD_94443 | JGI IMG/M metagenome (GOLD analysis project Ga0074044, IMG submission 94443) | Bog forest soil microbial communities from Calvert Island, British Columbia, Canada - Bog Forest MetaG ECP23OM1 | ecosystem: Environmental > Terrestrial > Soil > Wetlands ...
CGCCGGTGTCGTCGCCGCAGAAGTCGGAGCTGATGAGCGCAATCCAGATGCTGGCACGGCACGATGACAAAGCTCCCGTCGTGCCGGCGATGACGAGAGGCTTTACCGACAGTCATTACTTCCGCCAGAAGGAGATCATCGCGTACGGCTTCGTGCCCATTCAGATCACTCGCGATGAAGTCCAAGGCATACACGGCATCGACGAGAAGATCGGCGTCGAGGAATTGGGCGCCGGAGTTCGGCGGATGGTCGAGCTGCTGAAGATTATGGGCGGCCGCTAGGAGCGCTGCTTTGGACATGAAGCTCTGGTCGGCGAAGGTGCGCAAGCAGAACCCTCACCCTAACCCTCTCCCGCAACTAAGCGGGCGAGGGGCTCAGGTTCATTGGAACCTTGTGTGTGTTCATACTGTGAATAGATGGCTAAAACCGTCAGAGTGAGACCATGATTCGCGCCGGGGTCGGATTTTCAGACGTGCTCAACCCGAAGACCGCTGCCGCCGAGGCAACTGCGGCAGCGCTGCAAAACGCCGGGCTGTCGCGCGCCGAGGGCGCGCTGTGCTTCGCAACGACGGCCTATGGCGCGGCATACACGATGATCCTGCGCGCGGTCGCGACGGAAGCGAAAACGCGCGAGGTGGCCGGATGCTCGAGCCTGGGCGTGATCGCGTGCGAACAGGAAGTCGAGACGGGGCACGCGCTGGTAGTAATCGTTTTCGGAGGAGAGGGGCTGACCGCGCGCCGTTTCTTTGCGCCCACCCTTCGCGGGCGCGGCGCCGAGGTCGCCGGCGAAATTGCTTCCGCAGTGCGCCCTGCGCTCGGCAAGACCAATCTGCTCTGTCTGTTCGCCGACACCTACAACATGGATGCCGAAGCCCTCTTGCCCGCCCTGTCGCGCGAGCTTCCCAACACGATGGTGACCGGCGGCGGCGCCAGCGAAGACGGCTCGGTGGGAGAGACCTTCGTCTTCTGCGGCGACGTAGTCAGCAACAATGCCGCGTCCGGGATGCTCATTGCGGGCGATTTCGATCTGACCGTCGCGAGTTCGCTCGCGTGCGCACCAATCGGCCCGGCCCATCGCGTGACGTCGGTGCGCGACAACGTGATCCTGGAGCTGGATGGCCGCCCGGCCTACCAGGTCTTTGCGGAGGCAGTCGGCCCGCTCGCCGCGGATTTGCGCCGCGCGCTCGCATTCGTATTTCTCGCAGTGCCGATGGATCCAGGCGCCGACAAAATCGAGCGTGGAAAATTCCTCGTCCGCAATATCCTGGGCGCCAGCCAGGAGCACGGCGCGCTCGCCGTCTCGCACCATCCCAAGGTCGGCGACATCGTGGGACTGGTGCTACGCGACGGGGAGCGGGCGCGGAGCAATCTTAAAGAAACGCTTGAAGAGCTGCGCGAGCAGCTCAAGACTGCACCGGTACTGGGCTTGTACTTCGATTGTGTGTCGCGCGGCACGGGCCTCTACAACATCCCGGGGCACGATTCCGCTTATATCCGGCAATATCTCGGCGAGATTCCGATTGGCGGCTTCTTTACCGGGTTCGAGATTGGGCCGAGCGGCAATCACGCCGGAATACTGCAGTACTCCGGCGTCCTGGCGCTGCTGTCCGAGCGCACCGAGAAGAACTGAATCGGGAATCCGCAGATTTCAGGGATTCAGTCAGAACTCCGCAATCCGTGTAATCTGCGAAATCTGGGGTTTCTGCCGTCCAGCTCGCACTAGACGCCCGGTTGACTTCCCAGTTTCCGCGCGACGACCGTCGCGATGCGGAACGTGAAGTAAAGCTCGCCGTCGACGCGCTTGGGTGTCACGCCGCTTAAGTCCTCGATCAGATCGCGCTCTATCATCGCGCGCGCTTGCGCCGCGCGATCTGGCGGCGTCTGAGAGGTTTTGAGCCATCGCTCGACCGGATTGTCGAATTGGTCCGATGAGAACCGCATCATCTCCAAGCCAACGGAACCCATCACCCTGACCAACTCGCTCAATGGCAACGCGCGAGTGTGCGACGTATCGCGGAGCTTCTCGAAGCGATTGTAGTATTCGGCGCGATCCGGATTTTCGCTGGAAATCAAATCCTGAATCGCCACAGTCCCGCCAATGCGGCACGTCCGCGCCATCTCGGCGATGACCTTGCGCGGCTTGTCGAAGTGATGGACCGCGAACCGGCACACGACCACATCGAATTCCCCGTCATCAAAGGGGATGTGATCGACGTCGCCAAGCTGAAAGCGGGCGTTCGCTATCCCGCGATCCTGGCGAGCCTGCTCCGCGATTTTGAGCGGCGCCTCGGTCAGATCGACGCCCACCACCTCGCGGCAGACTGCCGCGAACGCCAGCGAGACGTGCCCCGGCCCGCTGGCGACATCGAGCACGCGCGCGTCTGGGGCGGGCGCCACCTGCGCGAGGAGTTTCGAGATGCGGTCGCGATCCTTGATTTGAGGCGAAGCCGCGTAGTCATTGGCCTGCCGGGTAAATTCATCGCGAACCAGATCTTTATGTTCCACTTTAGTTTCTCCGGGCCTCGATATTGCCGCCCGCTGGCGCGGCGAAGAGAGCATTCTCTTAGGCACCAGCGTCGGGAGCAAGCGCGAACGACCCGCCGCCCCGCCGAGACCGTTGCTTAGTCGGGGGTCGGCTGAAATGCGACTGATCTGGATTCCTCGCTTCGGCGGCCTACGCTCGGAATGACAAATAAAAGCCTCGCGCCGGATGGCGGCGCGAAAGCTTGCAAGCTCAAAAGACTTAGTGATAGCTGAAACGTGGGTTCGAGCGGCGACGCCGGATTCCATCCATTCAGGACGGAGGAATATCCAAATTGGATTTCGGGTTTTCTGAAGAACAGGAAATGTTGCGCGATGCGGCCAAGCGCTTTCTGGCCGACAACTGCTCGACCAAGTTTGTTCGCCAGACGATGGCGGATGCGACCGCGCATGACAAAGGCTTCTGGAAAAAGCTTGTCGAACTCGGATGGCCTGGTCTGCTGATTCCGGAAAACTACGGCGGCCAGGGCGGCAGCTTTCTCGACATGACGGTGGTCGTCGAGGAAGCAGGCAAAGTACTGGTTCCGGGACCCTTCTTCACCTCGGCACTCCTGGGAGCGCCTCTGATGATCGAAGGCGGCTCCGAAGAACAGAAGAAGAATATCCTGCCGCGGATGGCCAGCGGCGAGTTCATCGGAACGGTGGCGATCGCGGAAGCGGCCGGCCGCTTCGATGCCGCCGGAATTCAATTGAAAGCATCCAAGAGCGGTTCCGACTACGTGCTTAACGGCGAGAAGTTCTTCGTCCCCGATGCGCACGTGGCAGACGGAATCGCGGTGGCCGCGCGTACGGGCGGCAGCGGCGAAAAAGGAATCTCGATCTTTCTGGTGCCGTCCAATGCGAAGGGCGTTACCATCACGCAGCTAAAGACGGTCGACATGACGCGCCGGCTCTGCCACGTGAAGTTCGACAACGTGAAGGCGGAAGGCGTGCTCGGCAAGGTCGACGAGGGATGGCCGATTCTGCGTCGTACGCTCGATATCGCAACGGCGGCGCTGGCGACCGAGATGGTCGGTACCGCACAAAAGGCGCTCGATCTTTCGGTCGACTACGCCAAGACCCGCGTGCAGTTCGGCAAGCCGATTGGATCGTTCCAGGCCGTGAAGCACAAGTGCGTGGACATGATGGTTGCGGTCGAGAACTCGCGCTCGCTCGTTTACTACGCCTGTTGGACGGTCGACACCCGCAACGACGAAGCGAAGACCGCGGTGCCGATGGCCAAGGCGTACGCATCCGACATGGCGAAGAACGTCACCTCGGAAGCAATTCAGGTGCACGGCGGAATCGGATTCACCTGGGAACACGACATGCATTTGTTCCATCGCCGCGCCCTCGCGGGCGAGGCGAACCTGGGCAACGCACCGGTGCATCGCGAGACTGTGGCACGCGCGCTACTCGGCTGAGCTAGCGCCAGAATTGAATCAAAACGGCGCGGCGAAAAATCGCCGCGCCGTTTTTTGTCCGAAGAGCACAGGCTAGGAGCCCGTGCCAGTTCAGACGGAGGCTCCTCCTGGTGGCACAGGCTTCCAGCCTGTGCTCTTCGGCCTTTAGCCTGCGGCTGTCACGCTCGTATGCACGCTCTGGCAGCGTCTTCCACCGCGGTGCCTTTGAAAAAATCGGGATTCGCTGCGGTCCAGAATTCGACCGCGTTAGTAAACACGAACTCTCTCAGTTGTTCGGCATCGATGAGCCCATCTTCGACCAATTCGTATGCTTCTTCGGCGCACTCGCGCATGTCGGGTACATCCCAGTGGCCGATGTCCGATCCGTAGAGCGCCTTCAGTTTCGCATCGAATGGCGTACCCATCGCGTTCCACGCTAGTGCGTTGAGAGGCTCATCGCCCTCGCACCCGAAGTAAAAGCTGGTCGTAAAGATGTCGCGGATGGCCTCGGGCGAATCCACTCCGGATGGTGCGAATTCGTCGATTAAATTGGGATCGTACCCAGCGCCCATCCGGTTGATCAGCGAGTCGAGCACCTGCTCGATACGTTCCCCGACAATCCCGCCGCCGTAGCGGCGTGCGTAGTCGCTGAGCACGGCGCGATCGATGTTCGCCGGGTTGTAATGCTGCATCGCGTCGCCGTTGCGCTTCAGCCAATGGCCGATCAGCTCCGAATACACCGATCGCGCCCAGGACATTCCGCCCTCGAGGAAGGCGAAGCGCAGTTTCGGGAAACGTTTCGGGACTCCGCCCAGAAATAACGATCTGCACACCGCCTCCGCGCTGGCCGCGAAGTTGCCGATGTGATTGTGCACGTAGTTGGAGACCGAGGTGCGGCTGCCCCATCCGTAGCCCACCGAATGGAACGTCGGCGCGATTCCGAGTTCCTGGCATTTCGCCCACACCGGGTCGTAGTCATATTCGCTGTCGAGCCCGAAGGTGTCCATCCAGTACGTGTAGCGCGCGGCTTCGGGCCATCGCTTGGCTGCATAAGGAATCGGACGGCGCACGTAACTCGCCATCATCACCGACTTGAGCCCGAGTCCGCGCACGGAATATTCGAGTTCGTGAATCGCCTCGGCCGGGGTATGCATCGGAATCAGCGCGGCCGGCGTTAGACGATCCTCGAGGCCGCGAAAAGTCTCGGCCTTCATGAGATTGAGCGCGCGAGCCGCCGCGCGCCGCAGTTCGTCGTCTTCAAGCTGAATCGTGATCAATCCCATCGTTGGGTACACGACGGAGAAATCGAGACCCATTTCCGGCAGCCGCTCGTACATCAGTTTCGGAAAAATTGCGGTCGCAAGATCGGTGGTGTTGCGCGCCGGAATCGCCCACCAGGTGGGGCGGAGATTTCGCCGCTCGCGCCGCTCTTGCACCGAGAAACTGCTCCATCGCGGGTCGGCGAACGTATCGTGGTATGCGGTCGCGAAGCGGCCCGCGACTTGCTCGCCCGCCACCGACTTCAGATAATCCATGAACAGCGGCCCAAGCTCGAAGGTGTGCCCGTCGGAGTCTATTATCGGATGGTTCAGCCGCGCCCGAATCTGCTGCGACTTCGATTGCTCGGTCTTATTCATACAGCACCCCCGTCTCGCTTCTGCTCCATCGATATGACAAGCGCGTCGATTTGACAAATCGCCTGCCACCACGCCACTTGCGGCGGCGTCATTTGCGTTTCGTGAAGGGCGCGCCTATATAGCGCACAGTCCGAACGCCAGTCACGGAGTGAGAACCATGGCCGAGATGGGAATTTACGAAGCGATGAAAACCCTGCGCGCGGTGCGCCGGCTCAAGCCCGACCCGATTCCCGATGATGTCCTGCACCGCGTGCTGGAAGCCGCGACGTGGGCGCCGACCGGGGGCAACCGGCAGCCATGGCGAATCGTGCTGGTGAAGGACCGTGCGAAGAAGCAGCATCTGGGAGAATTGTATTCGCAGCGCTGGACCGCATACGTAGCGCAATCTCGCAAGGCGATTCCGGAAGGCGTACCGCCCGAAGTCCGCGCGCGCACGGAACGCACTCTGAAGGCGGGCGACTACCTGGCGTCACATTTCGGCGAGACGCCGGCGATCGCGATGTTCTGCTTCAATCCCAAACAGATGGCGATTACGGACGCAAAACAGAATCGCCCGTCGGTGGTGGGCGGCGGATCGGTCTATCCTTCGGTGGAAAATCTTCTGCTTGCCTGCCGGGCCGAGGGGCTGGGCTGCGTCCTGACTACACTGCTGTGCGAGTTCGAGCCCGAAGTGCGTGCGCTCCTGTCGATTCCCGACCCATGGTACACGGCGGCGGCGATTCCGATCGGCTATCCGGTCGGGAAAGGCCACGGCCCGGTGAATCGTGAACCGTTCGAGAACGTGGTCTTTCTCGATTCCTGGGACAAGCACCTCTGACGAATCCGAGCAGTAAACCGGGAAGCGTCGGTTAGCTTGCAAGGACTGCGTAGGGTCTTACAGCGGCTACGAGTTGATCCGGACGGATTGGCTTTTCGATATAGCCGTTCATTCCGGCCTGGCGGCATCGCTCCGCGAACTCGTCGGTAGTGAACGCGCTCAGCGCTAGAATCGGCATCTCTGCGGTGCCCGGCAGCGCACGAATCTCGCGCGCCGCGGCGATCCCATCGAGGACCGGCATATCGACGTCCATCAGGATCAGGTCATAGTGCGAATGCCGCACTGCGTTGACCGCCTCGGCGCCGTCCTCGACCACGTCGACCTGATACCCCGCGGTGCCGAGCGCAATTACTCCGATGGTGCGATTCACCGACGCGTCATCGGCCAGCAGGATGCGCAGGGGCCGCGTCGGGTGGCTCTCCGGAGGCTCAACTGATCTACTAAGTGGATCGCGTAGCGCCGCCAGCAGTTGATCGCGATGGACCGGCAGCGAGAGCATCAGCATCCCCTCGTTCACGATGGGCCGTGCTTCCGGCGCGCCGCCGCTCGCGCACAGCAGAATGAGCCGAGGCGCCGGCGTTGATCTCACCGCGTTTCGCACCAATTCCGCCGCTTCGACCGACTCTTCGTTCACGAGGAGATCCGAGAGAAAAACCGCCGTGAATGGCGCATTCTTCGCGGTCGCGCCGGTGATGAAGGATCGCGCTGCCGCGATGGTCGCTACGGGGCTCGCCCTCCCGCCCCAGTCGTAAATTTGGCGGCGTAGGGACTCCGCGCTCATATTTCCGCATCCGACGATAAGCGCGCGAGTTCCAATCAGCACGGGCACGGAACCTGCGGCAGCGGAATCCTGGGTAAGCGCCAGCGTGAACCAGAACCTGCTGCCTGCGCCCGGTTTGCTGTCGACGCCAATTGTACCGCCCATCGCCGCGACCAGGCGCCGGCTGATAGCGAGCCCCAAACCGGTGCCACCGTATCGGCGCGCGATGGAGGAGTCGGCCTGCACGAAGGGCTGGAATAATCGGCCGGCCATCTCCGGTTCGATGCCGATGCCGGTATCGGTTATGACGAAGCGGAGGACGCGGCGGCCGGATTCATCGGTGTCGGCGCGCGCCTCGCAGATTATCCCACCGTTCGGCGTGAATTTGATCGCGTTACCGATCAGGTTCAGCAGCACCTGGCGCAGCCGGCCTTCATCGGCCGTTACGCTCTCCGGCAGGTTCGGCGCAACGTAGCTGGCAATCTCGAGCCCTTTGGTGTGCGCCCGTGTCGCGAGCAGATCGACCGCGCTCTCCAGCACGCGCACGATTGGAACTTCGCTGGTACGGATATCTACGGTGCCCGCCTCGAATTTCGAGAAGTCGAGGATGTCGTTGATTATGGCGACGAGCGCCTCGCCCGAATCGCGCACGGTCGTGGCGTACTTGCGTTGCTGCTGGTCGAGCCGCGTGGCAAGCAGGACCTCTGACATCCCGATGATGCCGTTCAGCGGCGTGCGCAATTCATGACTGACGACGGCCAGAAATTCAGACTTCGCGCGGCTGCCGGCCTCCGCTTCGTGGTAGGCCACCGTGAGTTCCTTGACCAAAGTGGAGTTTTCATGGCGCAGCGAGATCGTCCGGTGGTACGAACGGCTCAGCGTGCCCACCCAGATGAACAAACTGATCAGGTAGATCATGGCGCCGATCACGCTGGCGACCGAGACGCGGGTTCCCGCCGTCAGGTAAACGATAGTGATCGGGATTACGAGCGGGAGCGCGTAGGCATAGTAGGCCCGAGGATAAAACGCGCGATTCGCCATCGTGGAGGTCACGACGGTCAGCAGGATCAATCCGGTGAAGACGCTCTCGATGGGCGCCGACTGAAGGGTAAACCACCATCCTGCCAGCCCCCACAGGCTCCCGCTGGCGATCGACAGCGCTACGTAGCGCCGTGCCCAGAGCGCTGTCTCCTCGGGGCCGCGCTCTTTTGCAGCGTAGGCGCGAAACACCTGACGGTAAGCGAGCGTGACCATGGTGAAGGCGACGGTAAGCGCGATCGGCTTCCAGTGCGGCACCAGCGGCCAGAACAGTGCGCAAAGAACCACCATCCCGCCGATGGCGCCATAGAGCGTGCGCGCGCCCATGCGGAACATGGTCGTGAGCATTTCGGCGCGAATGAGCCGATCGTACTGCAGTTCGTCGGTGGCTCTTTGCGCGACGCCGTTGCTTGAGGTTGTCAAAGATTCGACCGTCAAAGCGATGACCCGGCTATGTGCTGGGAAGTCTCAAGCAGCGAAAGATGGGCTTCTGGAACGTATTGATACGCCATCCGGCCGGCGCGAGCTCTTGCACTCGGTCCTCGCGAACCCCACTGCGGATTTCGCATGCGGCCTCAGGCATGTACGTGGTTGCGGGGGAAGGATTTGAACCTTCGACCTCCGGGTTATGAGCCCGGCGAGCTACCAGACTGCTCCACCCCGCCCGCGCAGTCTAGGGTGCATGGGGTAGTGGGTCAATAAGCCGCGCGCTGAGAATGCGCGAAGGTTGCGGCGAAGCCGCGAATCCAGATCGGGGCGTTACGGTTTGGAATTCATGTCGGGCTTGCCGGTTTCAAGATCCACGGGCACCGAGACGTGCTCGTGCACGATGAGCCATTTGCCGGCGATCTTTTTGTAGGCGTCAGTCACTCGAAACGTCACGTCCAGCTTCTGGCCGCCGGTGGTGGTGCAGGTCAGGTGCTGGATGTTGTGGCCGTAGGCGTAGCGTTTGTCGCCCTCGACGATCAGATCGTTCATTTCCATCGCGGGCGCGTCCTTGCATCCGGCGAGCACGCCCTGCCAGTCCGTGCGATACGCGTCCCATCCCGTGTATTGGCGCGGCGGAATGAGATCGAACACGATCAGATCGGGGCTCTTCTGGTAGTTCGACATGATCCGGTCCGCATTCTTGGCCTGTACCCCCGCGACAAAATTTTGTTCGACGGCTTTTATAGCGGCGGTGTCGTCGCTCCCGGCATACGCAGCCGTGCCGATGATCACGGCGGCTGCGCACATCACCACGAATGCGGCCAGTGTCTTCATTTCATTTCCTCCCACAACGGACTGTCGCCGCGGAATCTATGCAGAGCGGCGTCTGGCGTCAAATGGCACGATAGCCGACTCCGTTCGCTATGTCGGGAAGATCAGCCGGCGAGGATGCGGATATTGCAATCGCGATGGATTTTGCCGAAGGCGATGATCTCTTTTTCTACCGGAGTTGCGTCCGATTTGGAGTCGATGAGCATCAGTTGCTTGGCAGCCGCGTTGTCGACGCCGTCCGCTTCTACATCGAGGTTATGGTCGTCGCAGATGATAAAGGCCATTCGTCGGGCTCCTTAAACCGGTCCAGCCTATCCGAACCGAAAAGCCGAGTCATTAATTACGCTGGCGGTACTCCGCTGTAAGCTTTCCGACGAAGATGTTTTTTGCAACCCGCGTGACGCGCGGGTGAGGGTGCAGAGAGGCGGCGGGGCGCCGTCCGATCAGCGCCCTCACCCGTCCGAGCGATTGGCAGACCAATCGCTCAGGCTCCCTCTCCCGGTTTGCGCTCGCGGCGAGGTCTCGTGCGCGGGCCAGGGGTATCGTCGACGCTATCTTGTGATGCTAAGGCATCCTCTCAAAGACGGCGCTGCCAAGAGTGGGACTACCGATCACCCTGTCGAGCGATTTTATGGTAAGCGATCGGGCTGCGACGTGGACGCGGACAAGGAGTAACTCAGCATGAGCCTCAAGGGAAAAGCCGCCGCGATCGGAATCGGAGAACTGAAGCCGCTCAAGGAACCCGGCAATGCGACCGCACTCGGGCTGATGGGCAAAGTCGCCGCCGAAGCGATCGCCGACGCAGGCCTTGAAAAGAAGGATATCGACGGGTTCCTGGTCGGGATGCCCTTCTCCGACCCCGGGATGATCTATCCGGCAAGCGCCGCCGAAGTGTTCGGGATAAATCCGCGGATGCTGAACGTGGTGGATATCGGCGGCGCGAGCCCGGCCGGGATGATCTGGCGCGCGGCCGCCGCGATCGACGCGGGCATGTGCAACGCCGTTCTGTGCATCGTCGCGGACTTGAATCGCGCGGGCGATCAGCGGGTACCAGTCATCTCGGTGCAGCGCGAGTTCGAAGCACCGTACGGAAATATCGGCGCCAACTGCGGCTACGCGATGATCGCGCATCGCCATATGTTCGAATTCGGCACCAAGCCGGAGCAAATGGCCAAGGTCGCCGTCGATCAGCGCGCCAATGCGCTCAAGAATCCGCTCGCGACATTCAATGACAAGCCGCTCACGATCGCCGAAGTGCTGTCCTCACGGATGATCGTCGACCCGCTGCATCTCTATGAGATCGTAAGCCCGGTGAGCGGCGGCGCAGCGATCGTGGTCGCATCGCCGGACGTCGCGCGGCGTTCCAGGAACGCTCCGGTTTGGATTCTTGGCGCGGGCGAATATGCGAATCACGCGACGATTACCTACGCGCCATCGATCGTCGATTCTCCCATCAAGCCCGCCGCGGAAGCCGCCTTCAAGATGGCGGGTCTCGCGCCAAAGGACATGAACTTCGTCTGCCCGTACGACTGCTACACGATCACCGTGATCGTCACGCTCGAAGACGCCGGTTTCTGCAAGAAAGGCCAGGGGGGCAGTTTCGTCGAGGAGCATGACCTCACGTGGAAAGGTGATTTTCCCTGCAACACCCACGGCGGCCAGTTGTCGTTCGGGCAGCCCGGTCTGGCCGGAGGAATGAGCCATGTCACCGAGGCGATTCGCCAGCTGATGGGCCGCGGCGGCGAGCGCCAGGTCAAGAACGCGCACCTCGGCTACGTCAACGGCAACGGCGGAATCATGAGCGAGCAGGCGAGTCTGGTCCTGGAGCGCCGATCATGAGCGACTACGTAAAGCCCCTTCCGAAGCCTTCCCCCGTAAGCCGCCCATTCTGGGAGGCTGCGCGGCGGCACGAACTCAAACTCCAACGCTGCACCGGCTGCAAAGCGTTCATCTACTATCCGCGCGATCGATGCCCGAACTGCTTCTCCGATAACCTGGAATGGCAGCCGGTGAGCGGACGCGGCAAGGTGTACAGCTACACGGTCGTGCGGCGCGCATCGGCGCGGTCGTTCGGCGATGGGCCGTACGTCCTGGCGATTATCCAGCTCGACGAGGGCCCGCGCATGACGTCCAACGTAGTCGCGCCGCCCGATCAGGTGCGAGTCGACATGCCGGTGGTCGTGCATTTCGACGACGTCACGCCCGATCACACGCTGGTCAAATTCAAGCCTGCGTAATCGCGCAATTCAGGCGAGCAGCACGGCGACAATTCCGGTAAGGAAGATGCCGTCAAAGGTTCCGGCGCCGCCGATCGATGCGACCGGCGCCCCGAGATCGCGGAGTTTGTCCAAGTTCAGGATGTCCGCGCCGATCAGCGTACCCATCACGCCGCTCACATAAGCAACGGCGTCGGCGTGATGCGCCGATGACCCGAGCACCCATCCCGCCAGCGCGGCGACCAGCGGCGGAATCAGCATCGGGGTGGCGATCCCCATTCCGGGCACGGGGCGCGCGAAACGATGGACGACGAACGCAACGAACGCGGTTCCGATAATCGCGGGCATGATCGCCGTCGTCCAGTGGAAAAGGACATAGGATGAGATCGCGATAGGCACGACCGCGCCGCCCACGTTGATGGCTACCGTGGTGGATCCGCCCGCATACCGCATCGGCACGCGGTAGCGCACGCCGAAGTTGCGAACCACGTCGATCGGAGGCAATCCACCGCTGGCGACTTTCGTAATCGGGATGTTGAAGTAGCTGCCGATCAGGCTCACCAGCAAGGCGAGAAACGCAAGATGAGGAGGCAGGCCGAGCGCCTGAAACACATAATTGATCAGGCCAATCTGAATGAGCGCGAAGAGAACCGCCAGCCCAAAAAAGAACAAGAGGGCGTATAGAAACAGGAAGGGGCCAAAGACCACAACCGCGATGATAGCACGAGCCTATTTGCCAGACGATCCGTTACATCCCAGTAATGGAACTATGCTTGCCAGACTACATCTGGTCACCAGAAGAACCAGTCGGGCTGGCAAACTGAACCGATGTAAAAAATTACGTGCACAACTACGCTGATTGTGCGACGATCAATCAACGAGACTGAACGGATACCCGCGCAATATCGCGCGCGAAACTGCGGCGAGTCTTCGCCCGCATCGAAACTTCCAGGAGCCATAATGATTTCTCGCGATGGCAAGGGATTCGTTTTGCTCGTTTGTCAAATCTGTGCGTCGCCGGGAGGTGACCTATGAATCGTCTTGTTTATGTGTTTGCTACAATCGCGATCGTCGCCACGATGTCGGCTTCGGCTATCGCCCAGGAGGCCTCGCCAAGCGTGACGGGTGTCGTGCAGCGCGGCAACACCACGATAGTCTTCCAGCAGACCAACGCCGGCCTGAACCTGGATCAACTGGATGCGTTCAGCCAGGTGGCGTCGAGCGATCCGGCGATGGCCACGAAGCTCGCGCGCAACCCTTCGTTGGTAAACAACGAAGGATTCGTCAGCAAGCACCCTGCCTTGCAGCAATACCTGGAGAAGTATCCCAGCGCGCGCGAGGACATCGCGGCCAATCCGGGCAACTACCTGGTGCCGGTCGCGGGCTCCGGATGGTCCCACGCAGCTCCGGGAGTGAATTGAAGAAATAACGGTACGCGAGATTTGCGGATGCGCCACCGGCGCGTCCGCAAACCTCTGCCAGCACCGCATCAACCGTGGCGCAACCGCGGGATGAATCGAGGCAAGGAGCCGAATGCGCCTGCATAAGAATTGCCCAGCGCGCGCTCTTCGGCGGGAATTCGGACCAGCATCAGGATTGCATTGCCGATGGAAAACACGATCGCGGTGATCCATGCACCGCCGATCATCGGCACCGCTAACATTTCGATCGCCACCGCCACATAATTCGGGTGCCGCGCGAAGCGATACGGGCCACGGGTCACGGGTTGCGCGCCTGGCAGCACGATGATGCGCGTGTTCCATCGTGGGCCCAGCGTTGCGATGACCCAGTAGCGCAGCGCTTGCGCGAGAATTTCCGCCGTCACCGCGATCAACGCGATGGCGGGTGCGGCGCCGTGCCCGCGCATCAGGCGTTCCACACCACATGCGATGAGGAACGCTGTATGAAAGATGACCATCGCGCGATAGTGGCGCTGACCGACTTCGATCGCGCCGGCTGCGATCGCGCGCTCCGCGTTACGCCGCGCGATGAAGAGTTCCACGATGCGCTCTGCCCCGAGCGCGAGAAGAATGATCAGGTAGGCTTCGAGCGCGATCACCATCCAAGCAGCACAATCTCAATCGAGAACCCAGGGCCCATCCCGATCATCAGGCCATACTCCCCAGGTTGTGCTACTTCGGCACGAAGCAGATCTTCGAGGATGAACAGGACAGACGCCGAAGAGAGATTTCCCATCTCGCCAAGGTTGCGCCACGAACGGGCCAGCGCGCCCTCCGGCAGCGTCAAAGACCGCTCCAGCGCTTCGAGCACCTTGGGACCGCCAGTATGTGCGATCCAATGACGAATGGCGGTGCGTTCGAGCCCGTGCGCCGCAAGAAACGTGTCGACTTCGCCTTCGATGTTTTCGCCGATCAGGTTCGACAGGCGCGCCGAAAGCACGATCTTGAAACCGCCTTCAACGAGGTCCCATCCAAGAATGTCTTCGGTACCAGGATAAAGAATCGATCGGGTTGCGAGCACGCGCGGCGATGCGGCGGACGACGTCCGTGCCCCACCGCCGATAACGGCGGCTGCGGCACCGTCGCCGAACAGCCCTGATGCGATTATGTTCGCCACCGAGAGATCGTCGCGTTGCAGGGTCAGCGAGCACAACTCGACCGACAGCAACACCGCTATTTCATCGGGAAAAGCGCGCACATAGTCCGTCGCCCGCGCCAGCCCGGCGGCGCCCGCCACGCATCCAAGTCCGAAGATTGGCGTGCGCTTGACGTTCTGCCTCATGCCCATCGCGCTGATGATGCGCGTGTCGATGCTGGGCGTGGCGATTCCGGTCACGGTGACGAAGAACAGATGATCGACGTCGCTGGGCGACAGCCCGGCGCGATCCAGTGCGGCTGAAACCGCGGATCTTCCAAGTTCGGGGGCGACGCGAATCCAAGCGTCGTTGTTGCTGGCAAAGGTATCCAGCGGCGGGTATTCGCTAATCGGCAGGGCCAGGTAACGGCCCCTTATGCCCAGGGAATGCTGAATCTGGTCAAAGCGACGGACATCGGAATAGCGGCGAGACCATAACTCGCGCAGCGCGGCCGTCAGCAGGTTCTGATCGACGTAGTTGGAAGGCAGGGCGCTGGCGGCACTTAAAATCGCTGGCGAGAGACTTTCGACTTGTGTCACTTGTACACCGGTTTGCGGGTTGCGTTGGCGCTTGGAGACTCGACGAGTACTCTATCCAATTTCGCAAGGCGTTGCAGGAGCCGAAACCGATATGTTGACGCGGGTTGCCCACGCTTGCAATCGATGACGGTAGACGCTTCGCGCGTATCTAGCAATCGGGTGGGCCACTCTTGTTCGCCTCATGGCTTCGGATAAGATCGCACTCCAGCCAATGAACCCGCAGTATCGCAAGGAATTAATCGACATTCTGGCTCGCGAATCTTATGTCGAACGCCAGGTTACGCTCTCTTCCGGAAAGACCTCGGACTACTACCTCGACTGCCGTACTGCGATGTTTCTGCCGCGAGCGGCCTTTTTGGCGGGTGAACTGATGCTTGAGCTCGTTGTTGCTGCCGGAGCGGTACAAATCGGCGGAATGGCCGTCGCCGCGATTCCCGTCATAGACGCGATTATCGGCGCCGCGTACCGGCATGGCGTCGACCTGCGCGGGTGTTTCGTTCGCAAGGAGACCAAGGCGCACGGAATGCAAAAACGCATCGAGGGCGCTTTCCGCCCGGGGCTCAAAACCGCCGTGCTGGACGATGCGATCACAACCGGCGGGTCGACGCTGGAGGCCCTGGCGGCGCTCCGGGAGGCCGGCGCTGAAGTGACCACTTGTCTGGCAATGGTTGATCGAAACGAAGGCGGCAGGGAAGCCCTCGCCAAGGCCGGCCTTCGCTATAGCTTCGTCCTCGATGCCAGCGAAATTCAAGCTGCGGCGCGGGCGCAGAAGTAGCGTCCGGAGCGAAGGCTGCGTGCGCCAATGCGCAACGCTCCAAGCAACAGCGAAAAGACTTCCGCCATTACGCGGCTGACCGCGATCTTCGGCGATCCCGTCGAGCATTCGCAGTCGCCGTCAATGCACAACGCGGCGTATGCCGCGCTCGGCATCGATCGGCGTTATGTTGCCTTCCAGGTGGCGCCCGCGCAGTTAGCCGCGGCACTTCGCGCGATTCCTGCCTTGGGAATCGCGGGCGTTAATCTCACCGTCCCACACAAGGAACGCGCTCTGCAGGCGATGGATGAAGTCAGCGCGGAAGGACGACTCCTGGGCGCGATCAACTGCGTCATCAACCGGCGCGGCAGGCTCATTGGCGACAACACCGACGCGCGCGGCCTCGAACAGGACCTGCGGATGCTGAAGGTGAAAATTGCGGGACGCGCGGTGCTGGTGATCGGCGCCGGTGGTGCGGCGGCATCCGCTGCTCTCGCGATGATTCGACTCAAGGCCGCGCGAGTGGTGATTGCCAACCGGACTCGCGCTCGTGCCTTGCGCCTGGCGCAAAGATTGTCGCGAACTTTCGCGCACCCGACGCGACTGGAAGCGGCGGGGTTGGATGCTCTGACTGATTCAACCCTGCTTGGAAATGTCGCCTGCGTGGTAAACGCCACATCAATGGGGCTGACGACGCGCGACTTCGCGCGCCTTGATTATACCGCCACGCCCCGAACCTGCTTTTTCTACGACCTGCTGTATGCGCGCAAGGCAACGGCATTTCTGTCCGGCGCGATTCGAATCGACAGAAAGCACGCCGATGGCTCAGGCATGCTGGTCGAACAGGCCGAGCTGGCATTCAAACTCTTCAATGGCGTCGCGCCACCGAAAGGCGTGATGCGACGCGCGTTGACGGCCGCGCTCGGTAGAGAATGAAACGGCAAATGAGGGGGCAACTTCGATGGCCGGGATTAATCATCTGATGCTGAACGTCAACCGATTCGACGACGCGGCGAAATTCTACAGCTGGCTGATGCCGAAAGTCGGCTATCCGCAAACGACCGATTTCGGAGCAGGCGCGCCGAAGCGCGGGATGGGATGGTTCGGCAGCATCGGCTCGGTCTGGATTCAGGAGGCCGAGCAGCCATTTCGTGCCGACCGGTTTCATCGGCATCGCATCGGGCTTTGCGAAATCGCCTTTAGCGCCGACAGCCGCGTGCAGGTCGATGAGCTAGCGCGCGAGATCGAAAAGCACGGCGGCAAAGTGACCGACGCGCCGCGCGAGTATGACTACGTGCCCGGCTACTACGCGGTGTTTTTCACCGACCCCGACGGCCTCAAGCTGGAGCTGGTGCATCTACCGGGCTGATCAGGCGGTGCCGCGCGTCGAGCGCCCCTACCGGGTCATGACTCCGCGCCGCGTATAAAGCTCGCGCAGCAGTTCCATGACCGGCGCCGGTGCGCGCTTGGATGATCCGTCGAATGGCGGGTGGGGGTCGTATTCAATTCCGACCTGAATCGCCTGCGCGATGACGTCGCCGGAGATGCGGCGCGCCAGGTGAAGCGCCATATCGATTCCCGACGAGACACCCGCCGCGGTTATAACCTTGCCCTGCTCGACGACGCGCTCGGAAGTCGGAATGGCGCCATAATCCGCCAGGCGCGGCAATGCCGCCCAGTGCGTCGTCGCCTTGAGCCCTTTCAGGATTCCCGCCGCGCCCAGAACCAGTGCCCCCGTGCAAACCGAGGTCGTCCACGTCGTCGTGGCATGGATTGAACGCACCCAGTCGAGCATTGCCGGCTTCGCGCGCACCTGCTCTTCGCCGAAACCGCCGGGCACGATCAAAATGTCCGCCCTGGTGATTTCAGAGATCGCGCGGTCGGCGTTTAGCGCGAGCGACTTGGTGTCCGTGCGCTTGAGTCCAGTCGTCTCGCCCACAAACACCACTTCGGCGCCGGGCAGGCGCTGCAATACTTCGTAAGGTCCGACCGCATCGAGAGCGGTAATTCCATCAAATGTCAGAATTGCGATTTTCATCCATATCCTCCTGTCTGACGATCATGCGCTGAGTTTCAAGGCTCGCCTGGTTTCGGCTGCCGGGGCGGGACGGAAGCGGCTTCGGTAGGCGCTGGGCGGAACGCGCAGCGCTCGGATGAATGCCCGGCGCATCGATTCGCGAGTTCCGAACCCACACGACAACGCGATCGCATCGATGCTGTCGGCCGATTCCTCAAGGCGGCGGCGCGCCGCTTCGACCCGCGCCAGCTCAACAAAGGTCGCGGGCGTCATGCCGGTTTCGCGCAGAAACACGCGCGCGAAGTTGCGCGCGCTCATCGCCGCCCGCCGCGCGAGCGCGCCGACCGAAAGACCCGCGGACACATGATCGGCGATCCATGCCTGCAATTCACGGATCGGCTCGCGGTCCGCGCTCTGCGTGGACAACTGCACCGAGAATTGCGATTGACCGCCCGGCCGCCGCAGGAACATCACGAGTTCGCGCGCCACGCCGAGCGCGACCCGCCTGCCGTGATCTTCCTCGAGCAGAGCGAGCGCCAAATCGATTCCCGCGGTCACACCCGCCGAAGTGTAAACGCGGCCATCGCGGACGAAGATGGGGTCAGTCTGCACCTTGATCGCCGGGAAGCGCCGCTGAAGCAACTCGCAGGCACGCCAATGCGTCGTCGCGCAGCGGCCGTTCAGCAGGCCCGCTTCGGCGAGCAGAAAGGTCCCGGTACATACCGAGCACAGCCGCCGGGCGCGCGGCGCCATCTTGCGCAGCCATGCGATCAGCTTTTGATCGCGCATCGCCGCGAAAGTGCCCAATCCGCCGGCGACCATCAGCGTGTCGACCGGCGAGCGAAGATCGCCGGTCGACTCTTCGACCACGAACTTGAGCCCGCTCGACATCGCCAGCGGACCACGCGCGGCCGCGACGAGGCAAACCTCGTACGCGGGTGCCGTTGCCAGCCCTTCGTCAATGAGCCATCGCGAGGCCCGTGAAAAGACTTCCAGCGGCCCGGCGATGTCGAGGATCTGCGCGTCCGGAAAGGCGAGCATTGCTACCCTTCTCGGAGCGCCCGCCGGCGTCAGGCGAGAAACGGCCTTCACAGCCGAGCGGCGCTTTCGTTTCATGGCGCAAAGGATCGCATCCTGCGCCGGTGGCCGCAATCATATGCATGCCACGATTTCTGCCATTGCGGGCGCGAGGAAGGACGAGCGAGCTGAGCCGTCCCGCGGTCGCGGGACCAGCCGCCTCAGCCGAACATCTCTTTGAGTTTGTCGACGAAGCCCTTGGAGAGCGGATGGTTGACGGCCTTGCCGTCGAGCTTGGCGAATTCCTCCAGGAGTTCGCGCTGGCGGGCGGTGAGACTGCGCGGTGTCTCCACCACCACGCGAATCATTTGATCGCCGCGCCCATAGCCATGCAAATCGACGATGCCCTTGCCCTTGAGCCGCAGCACTTTGCCCGATTGGGTGCCGGCGGGAACCTTGAGCTTGACCTTGCCTTCCAGCGTCGGCACGTCGATTTCGCATCCGAGCGCCGCCTGCGGAAAGCTGATCGGCACTTCAATGACGATGTTGTTTTCCTGGCGGGCGAAGAGCTGATGCTCCTTGACGTGGACGACGACGTACAGGTCGCCAGCGGTTCCTCCCCCGTAGCCGGCCTCGCCTTCGCCCCGCAGCTTGAGCCGCGAGCCATTGTCGACACCGGGAGGAATGCGCACCGACAGCGACTCTTGCCTTCTGAGCCTGCCCTGTCCCTGGCACTTGGGGCACGGGTCGGAAATGATCATCCCTTCGCCGCGGCACTCGCCGCAGGTTGTCGAGATCGAAAAGAAGCCCTGCTGAGTACGGACCTGGCCGCTGCCCCGGCAGTTAGGACATTGGCGCGCACCGGTCGCTCCTCCGCGCGAGCGACTGCCGTTGCACGCGTCGCACTGGGTCAGGCGCTGGAAACGGACTGCCTTCTCGGTGCCCCGCGCTGCTTCCTCGAACTCGACCTCGAGGTCGTAGCGCAGATCGTCGCCGCGGCGCGTGCGGGAGCGGGCGCGACCGCGGCCGGTACCGAAAAAATCGCCAAAGATGTCGGAGAAGACTTCTTCGAAGCCCTGCGAGAAATCGAAGCCGCCAGGACCCTGCCCCTGCGGCCCCTGAAACGCGCTGTGGCCGAAGCGATCGTATTGCCCACGCCGATCGGCGTCGGACAGTATCTGGTACGCCTCGTTGAGTTCCTTGAACCGCTCCTCGGCTTCCTTGTTGCCGGGATTGCGATCCGGATGAAACTGGATCGCCAAGCGGCGGTACGCCTTTTTCAGTTCATCTTCGGAAGCCCCGCGGCTTACGCCCAGAACCTCGTAGTAGTCGCGTTTGGTCGCGGAGGGCATCTGTGAAGGAATCTTAAACGATACGTGAACCCGATTCCATTGCCCTCCTGCTTTATGGCGCTGTTTTCACGTACAAGGGCGGCGAATCCGCTTTACTTTACTTCCTTGAAATCCGCGTCGACCACATCTTCGCCTTCACCGGACCCTTTTTTGCCGTCCGCGGCGCCATCCTGATGGGTCGAACCACCGGCGGAGGCCTGCTCGCCCCCGTCGGCTCCCGGCTGACTTTGCGCGCGGGTCTTGCTGTACATCGCCTCGGCCAGCTTGTGAGAAGCGCTGGACAGGGCCTCGGCCGCGCGATTCATCTCGTCAGGGTCCTTGGACTCGAGTTTCTTCTTGGCGTCGGCCAGTGCATCCTCGATTACCTTGCGAGCAGCCTCGTCGAGTTGCGCACCATAGTCGCTGAGCGTCTTCTCGGTCGTATAGACCAGATTGTCCAGCTTGTTGCGCGCTTCGACTTCCAGCCGGCGCTTGTGGTCGTCGGCCGCATGCTGCTCGGCCTCGCGGACCATCTTCTTGATCTCGTCTTCGGAAAGCCCCGAGGACGCAGTGATCTTAATCGACTGCTCTTTGTTGGTTCCCAGGTCCTTCGCATGGACGTTCACGATGCCGTTCGCGTCGATGTCGAACGTGACCTCTACCTGCGGCAGGCCGCGAGGTGCGGGCGGAATTCCAATCAGGTCGAACTGGCCGAGCAACTTGTTATCAGCCGCCATTTCGCGCTCGCCCTGGAAGACCCGGATCGTGACCGCCGTCTGATTATCCTGGGCCGTCGAGAAGACCTGGCTCTTGCGCGTCGGGATAGTGGTATTCTTCTCGATGAGCTTCGTGAACACGCCGCCCAGCGTCTCGATTCCCAGCGACAGCGGGGTCACGTCGAGCAGCAGAACATCCTTGACCTCGCCCTTCAGGACGCCGGCCTGGATTGCCGCGCCGATCGCGACCACTTCGTCCGGGTTGACGCCCTTGTGGCCTTCCTTGCCGAAAATCTTGCGCACGCGGTCCTGGACCGCGGGCATGCGGGTCATGCCACCGACCAGCACGATTTCGTTGATGTCGCTCGCTTTGAGCGCCGCATCGCGTAGCGCCGTCACGCATGGACCATCGAGACGATCGAGCAGATCGGCGCACAGCGCCTCGAGTTTGGCGCGCGTCAGCTTGATATTCAGATGCTTGGGGCCCGACTGATCCGCCGTTACGAACGGCAGGTTGATGTCGGTCTCCATGACGGTCGAAAGTTCGCATTTGGCTTTCTCAGCCGCTTCCTTGAGCCGCTGCAGCGCCATCCGATCCTTGCGCAAATCGATTCCCTGGTCGCGCTTGAACTCGTCGGCCAGGTAGTCGATGACGCGCTGGTCGAAGTCCTCGCCGCCCAGGAACGTATCGCCGTTGGTCGCTTTGACCTCGAACACGCCTTCGCCCAGTTCGAGAATTGAAATGTCGAAGGTGCCGCCGCCAAGATCGAAGACCGCGATCTTTTCGTCTTTCTTCTTGTCCAGACCGTAGGCCAGCGATGCCGCCGTGGGCTCGTTGATGATGCGCAGGACGCTGAGCCCCGCGATTCGGCCCGCATCTTTCGTCGCCTGGCGCTGGCTGTCATTGAAGTACGCCGGCACCGTGATTACGGCCTCAGTGACCTTCTCGCCCAGATAATCCTCAGCGGTTTGCTTCATCTTCTGCAGAACAAACGCCGAGATCTCCGCCGGGCTGTAGCGCTTGTCGCGGATTTCGACCCACGCCGCGCCGTCTTCGTGCTTGACGACTTTGTAGGGCAGCACTTTGGATGCCTTCTGGACTTCGGGGTCTTCGTACCGCCGGCCCATCAGGCGCTTGATTGCGGATACTGTGTTGGTCGGATTGGTGATCGCCTGACGGCGGGCAATCTGCCCGACCAGGCGTTCGCCGGAATCCGTGAATGCAACGACCGATGGTGTCGTGCGGCTGCCTTCGGAGTTGGCGATGACTACCGGATCGCCCCCTTCCATCACCGCAACGCAACTGTTGGTCGTTCCGAGGTCAATACCAATTACTTTTGCCATTTTTCTTTTCGAGGACCCTCAAAAGCTCAGCGATCCCCACCTTCAATGGATAACCACGATCTAGTTGTTTTCAACGTCGGACGAATCAGATTCGCCATTATTTCGCTCGCCGTCCACACCTTTTGCCACGGTCACCCGAGCCGGCCTCAAAATTCGTTCGCCTATCTGGTACCCGCGATGAGACTCCTCGACGACGGTATTGGGCCGATGTGCCGAGCTTGCGACGTAATCCACCGCTTCGTGCCTGGCCGGGTCGAAGAGCTGGCCGACCGACTGAATCGGAGTAACGCTCTGCGACTTCAAGAAATCGTGCAGTGACCGCAGGACCATCTCGACGCCCTGCACTATCTGGCCATCGCTGCCCGCACCGCGAGCGGCTCCGACCGCGCGCTCGAGGTTGTCGACGATCGGCAGCAAATCGCGGATCAACTCTTCTTTCTGAATCCGAACGCTCTCTTCGCTTTGCTGCCGGATACGCTTGCGGGCGTTTTCTCCGTCCGCCAGCGCGCGCAGATACTTGTCCTTCAGCTCGGCGATTTCCTTGTCCTTCTCCGCGAGCTTTCCTTCCAGCGCCTCTAGCGATTCGGCGCCTGAGGAAGTTTCGGCGCTCGCCGGGTCGGCCAAATGCGCCTCGCCGTCTTCCTTGTGATGGTGATGCTTGCTCATGCTGTTGAAGTCACACCGGCCTATAAAATAAGCACGATTTCTGATCGCGCCAGTGCCGGCGGTGAAATGATGTTTGGAAAGCGTAGTTAAGGAAAGAGTAAAAAGAGAAGCAGGGCCGTCAGTGTTCCAGCAATCGGGATAGAGCCCTCGCCGTGTAATTGACGAGCGGAATCACCCGGTCGTAGTCCATGCGGACCGGCCCGACCACCGCCAGGCTTCCGACCGCTGTAGAACCTGTTGCATACGACGCCGCAATGACGCTTAGGCCCGCCAGACGCGCGTCGTAATTCTCGGACCCTATCGAGACCATCAAGCCGTTCTGCTTTAGTGTCCGTTCGAGCAGGTCCAGCAAGGCCGATTTGTCGTCGAGCGCACGCAGCAACTCGCGGATGCGTTCCGGGTCGGCGAACTCCGGCTGCTCCAGCGCTTTGATGCTGCCCTCGACATAGAGCTCGGTGCGGCCCGCATACTCGGCCACCGCGCCGCCCAGCGCGAGCGCATCGTGCATGAACTGATCGTACGCGGCACGCTCCTCTTTCAGTCGCTGTTCGATCCATCGCCGCGCTTCGTCGAGAGAGCGGCCCGCAAGCGATTCGTTGAGGTAGCGGGCCATCCGATCGAGTTCGTCCTGCGCGAGATCCCGGTCAGTTTCCACCAGACGGTTCTGGACCGTGCCCGCGGTCGCCACGAATACCGCCAGCACCTGGCGTTCGCGCAGCCGAACAAAATTGACCCGCTCGACCATCATCGCTTCCAGCCGCGGAGCCGTTACCAGCGCAGCCTGGCCGGTAAGGAGAGCAAGGAATCGCGGAGCATCGCGCATCGCGTCGTCAAGGTCGCGCAGGCCGCTGGAATAGTGAAGCTCGATTTGCGCGCGATCTTCAAAACCGATTCGTGGCGAGACGAGCAGATGATCGACGTAATATCGGTAAGCCTTGTCGGTGGGCACCCGCCCAGCCGAGGTGTGCGGCTGCTGAAGGAACCCGGCGTCTTCCAACTCCGCCATCATGCTCCGCACCATCGCGGATCGCACGCCGAGCGAATGATGCGCAACCACTTGCTGCGAGCCGACCGGTTCGGCAGTCGCGATAAATTCCTGCACGGTCGCCAGCAGGAGCGCATGGCGCCGCGCGGAAAGCGGGGTGGTTTCGACGTTCATCCCTATAGGCCAACGAACTCCATTACAACACTGTTACCGCACCACGGATACATTCAAGTCCGAACACGATGCAATGGCAGCGGGGCAAAAGGTCGGATAATCTTCCACAAGGACGATGGCGAACCGGACCAAAGCGGTCAAACCGCGGCGAATCTATGTGCCTTCCGTGCCGCGCAATACGTCGTGGATGGAAAGTGACAGCTACGACCGCCGCGCGTGGTCAGAAATTCTGGCCGATGCTCCCTCGATTGGCGAGATGATCGAAGCGGGCGGCAGGCTGGTGCCGCACTTCGATGCGCTCTTGGCGGATTTCTTCCTGGCGCTGTTCAAATACAACCTGGTCTGGCTGAAATCCGACGCGGTGCGCCATTCGGCCGCGCTCAATCGCACGATTTTGGAAGGGATCCTCCCCTCGCCGGCTTTCGAAGCGCTCAAGAGCCGCACGCTGCTCGAAGAAGACAAAGCCGCGATAGCTGCACTGGTCCTGGGCGAGCGCGCGCTGGAGATGATCCGGTCGGAGAAATTGCTCAATCGCCGCGAGATGGTCGACCTTTGGGACCTGGAGCATCAGGAACAGGACCTGGAGAGCCGCGCCGAGACGCTAAAGGGCGCTCAGGAGATGAGCGATCAAAACGCCAGCGACCCCGAGGCGAGCGCCGAAGCCAAAAAAAAGATGGCCGAAATGATCGACGCTGCCGTCCGTGCCGCCCAAGTCTCCGAGGCCCGCCTCAACCAGAAAGGGCGTCAAATCGAAAGCGATCTGAAACACGGCGATCGCACTGACCTTAAGCGGATGCAAATCAAGGCCGCCGAACTTGCCGCCGATATCGACCGCGCCGCCGAGGACAGTCACGCTTTCAGCCGCGAATTCGGACAGGGCGGCCGGATGAATGCCGGACAGCGCCTGGAGCTGGGGCGGCATCTGGCGCGCAGCCGCAAGCTCGGAGAGCTGGCGCGGCTGGTCGGACGGATGAAACAGGATGCGCGCGCGCTCAGGCGCAAGATGCTCGATCGCGGCGTCGCGGAGGCTTACGACATCGAACGCGGCGCGGACCTCGGCAGGATGATCCCCTCCGAATTGGTCGCGATGCATCATCCGGTTCTGGTGCGCGACTTCCGCCGCCGCCTGCTGGAAGGCGAGGTGCTCCAATATCGCCTGCGCGAGGACGAGCAAAAGGGCAAAGGCCCGATGGTCGTGTGCATCGACGTAAGCTCCTCCATGCAGGGCGACAAAGAATTATGGGCCAAGGCGGTCGGCTTGACCCTGATGGACATCGCGCGGCGGCAACGGCGCCTGTTTCGCGCCGTACTGTTCGCGTCCGGCCAGGTAAGCCTGCGCGTGCTCGATCTGAATCGCCGGCAGCGCTACGAGCCCGAACTTGGCAAAGTGATCGAGATGGCGGAGTACTTTCCCGGCGGCGGCACCGACTTTCAGCAGCCGATCGATGCGGCCGTGGCGCTGCTCGAAGATCGCAAGCTCAAGCGCGGCGATATTGTGATGATCACCGATGGCGAGTGCCAGGTGGCGCCCGAATGGCTGGCGCATCTCCGCGAGCGCAAGGACGAGCTCCAGTTCACCATCTTCGGGGTCCTGGTCGACGTAGGCTCCGTCGATACTTCGACGATCGCGCAGTTCGCCGACAAGGTGACATCGGTAAAGAAGCTAACTGCGGAATCATCGCGCGAAATTTTCCTCAAGGTGTGAGCGAGCCGCCGAACGATCGAAATAATCCGGAGACTCGCGCGGTGTTATTCTGAGCGGAGTCCGCGGAGAGAAGAATCCAATTCCACCGAAAAGTGCGACTGACGCACCGAAGAGTCTCCTCCTCGCAATGCTGCGCATGCGCACCGTAGCTGAGACGGCCGAACGGTGGCATGAGATTCTTCGCCTCAGGCTCAGAATGACGGAAGGCGCGACACCATTGCAGGAAGCGAGGCATGCAGCGCGTCGATGCGGTAGAATTGGATCACGGCCATGCTCATCCTCAAGCCCATAGATCGTTCCAACTACCGCGCGATGTGGCGGCTGCAACTCAAGCCGGAGCAGCAGACTTTCGTGTCTCCGCCGGCGTGGTCGTTGGCGCGATGCAGCGTGAAAGCGCTTGGCGATGAGTACGATCATCGGCCACATCTCATCTATGCCGGCGACGAAGCGGTCGGCTATTCAACGATCGCCTGCAACCCCGAAAGCGACGAAGAATACTGGATCGATGACATCATGATCGATGCGCGCCAGCAGGGCCGCGGCTTTGGACGCAAAGCGGTCGCCGAAACGATCACGATGATTCTGCGTTACTACGCGCGATGCCGCGCGATCCAGTTGACGTGCTTTCGCGCCAACACAGTCGCAGCGGCGCTTTACATGAGCCTGGGGTTCGCCGCGACCGGCACATTGGAGCCGATATTCGGCGAGCCGAACTACAAGCTCATCGCGCCAGCCCTGGACAAGTTCCGGTAGGGGTGTCGCCGACGCTGGTCAATCGACAGTTGTGAACCCGTAACCTCGATCGGTGTGCGATCGGACGAGATTCCTCGACTTCGCAAAGGAGTTCCGCTCGGAATGACGGAAAGGGCCAGTACTTATAAGAAAGTCTGAGCCTTTCCGTCATTCCGAGCGGAGGCTGCGGGAGCCGAGGAATCCAGTGTCCCTTGGAGTGCCACTGAAGTTGCGCCGAACCACGTCTTTGGACGGGGAACGAGAGAGGACCAAAGGAAAAGAGCCGGCGGTGAGCCGGCCCTTTTTCGTTCGTCAGTACTAAACTGCGCGTCGTTATGCCGCCGACGCCATCTGCATTACGCCGAGCTGGTCGTACCAGGGTTCGGTCCGGTCGTTGATCAGGTTGAGCTGGCGAAGGCACGGAATAATCGTGTCTACGAACAGGAACGAGTTGAACTGGTTTTCCATTTCCGATTCGGCCTTCGCCCATTCGGGATTACGATGCATCTCTTCCTCGATGTCCTTCATCGAAATGCCGACTTCCTCGAACACCGAGCTTCCCGACAGGAAGCCGTCCTTGGGCTGGCCGTCGACGAACTTCGTCACCATCATGTCGCACGCGGTGAAGGCGAAGTCCTCGAGGTCCTTCTTGTCCTTGCCGTTAAGCTTGCGCACGGCTTCGCGCAGCGCGAGCATCCCGAAGCCCACGTGGCGCGACTCGTCCTTCATGATGTATTCGAGCAGGTCCTTCAGCAGCGGGTCCTTGGTTTCGCGCTGCATGAAACGAAAAGCGGCGAGCGCCAGGCCCTCCGCGACGATCTGCATGCCGACGTACTTGGGCTCCCATCGATCGTGTTCGATTACCGCGCACAAAAGCCGGTTCAGCGTCGGATCGATCGGGTAAATCTTGTCGAGCTTGGTGATGTACTTGCGGAAGCCTTCGACGTGGCGCGCCTCGTCCATCACCTGCGCGGCCGCGCACATTTTCGCATCGAGATCGGGCGCCGCCTCGACGAGCTGCCCGCACACCATCAGCGCTCCCTGCTCGCCGTGCAGGAATTGCGAAAGGCGCCACGCGGCGAACTTGCGCATCAGGGCTTCCTTGTTCTTTGTGCTGAGCGAGCGGTACAGCTCGGTCTGGAACATCGGCATCATCGACATGTCGATGACTTCGCGCTCGATGGGGCGATCCCAGTTGAGCGTGGTCGATACGTTCCACTGATCGCGCTTGGCGTTCTCGTAGAGACGATCCATCTGCGGAAACAGGACGTCGTAGTTCCAGTGGAAGACGTTGTTGAGAGGAGTTTTGACTTCGGTCCGTTCGGTAAACATCGAAACTTAAACCTCCGGGGTATTAACGCGCATCGAGACGAGCTGCGCGTTCGAGCCCGCCCAACGCAAAATTGACTGTCGTTTCCTTGAGCTCCGCGAGCGGAAGATTGTCGCGCTCGAGCAGCCAGGTGATCGCCTGCGACAGCATCCCGATAGTGAGATGCGCCACTGCATCGGCCTGCGATCCGATCGCCGGCGTCAGGTCGTCACGAAGATCGTTGATGAAAATCTCGTGGACCCGGACCATCAGGTTCAGGAACGCGGGACCGTGCCCAAAGACAATTCGGAAAGATTCGGGCGCTTCAGCAGCCGCATCGAGGATCGTGCCGATCGTGATGCGCAGTTTCTCGGCGGGACTTTCGACTCCGGCCTTCGCCTGAATCAGGTCCTCTCGCAACTGGCCGGCGCCGTAGTCGATCAGTTCGATGAAGATTTCGTTCTTGGTCTTGAAATGAAGATAGAAAGTGCCGAGCCCCACGTCCGCTTCCGTGGCGATGTCGGCGATCCGCGTGTTGTAGTAGCCCTTGCGCGCGATCACCCGCTCGGCTGCCTCGAGCAGATCAATCCGGGTTTTTCCGCGCCGTCGTTCGAAGCGATTCGGCGGAGATTCCCCAAGGTTTCGCGCGAGAGCAACCATCAACTGAATCTGTACTCGATCGTGAATCTCGAGTCAATTCCGACCAGTCATTCATAACTGAAATCATATTCAGTTTTGAACAGCAAGATAACATAGTGTACGCACGTTAAATCATGCTCTGAGTTAAATTAAGCTGATCGATGAACCGACAAGAGACAACGCGTTGCTAAGGTTGCGACCCGCTGCCGGAGTTTTGATTTCCGGAGTCCGGACTACCTGAGTCCTGATTGCCGGAGTTGTCCTGTCCCGTAGTGTCATCGGGTACAACTTCCTCGGGCAATATGACTGGTTCGGAGAAATCCGGAGGGAGATTGCAGCACACTACAAAGCTCGTTCCGGCGCGGGGCTGGGCAGCATAGGCTTGCAGGGAACCGTCGGCGAGTACTTTCACGGCCTGATAGCTGGTAGCTCCGGAAGACCGTTCGACCGTGATGACGTAGAAGGAACCGCGATCGAGCGGCTCGGGTGGTCCCTCGTCGGGAAGCAGCTGCGAGAAATGCGCCGGTACTTTGCCGTATTCGAGCTGCTTGATAGCCCATCCGGAGCTACCGATGTCGGTGATTCGGCCCGCGAGACTGCGATCCGCTCTGAATTCCCAAACCGGCACGCCACCGTCGAAGCGAATCAACGACGCGCTGCGTCCCGATTTGCTTTGCGCATTTCCGATAACGTCGGCGCCGAAATACTTGGTTACGGTCGCGCGCTCGAGCGAATCGTTGGGACGGCTGTAACTTATCTCGACCGTGGCAATCGGCGGCGGGATCGGTTCGCCCGAGCCAACGTCGGCCGCGTCTTCATCGCCGGTGTCTGCCGCATCGCTCTTCTTCTTCATGCCGCATGCTGAGACGGCAAGCGAGAAGGCCAGCACGAACGCCAACGCGATGCTCCATCCTGCATGCCACCATCGTTGCGAATCCGGGGATGCAACCCCGCGCTGTCGATCATTCATCGGCAGTCGCCGCGGCGCCGCAGGCACAAGCGTTTTTCATCGGTGTTTCGATCGAGTAGTCTCTGCGGCCTGTGGCCAGCCTGGATTCGAGCGAGAAAATTGGATTCAAGCCGCTTCTAATTTATGCGCAGGGACAAGCGGGGCTCAACCTGTGCGCCACACTTCTGGGCCTGCACCTTCTCTATTTCTATAGCGACCGCAAAGGGCTCTCTCCAGCGCTGGCCAGTCTTGCGTTCTTCGTCGCGTTAGTGCTGGACGCGGTGACCGATCCGCTGGTCGGCAACATTTCGGATCGCACGCGGCTAAAGTCGGGACGGCGGCGGCCCTTTTTCCTGGCGGCCATTCCGATGGCGCTGTGCTATTTCCTGCTGCTCGCGCCTCCGGACCTGAAGGGCGGGCTGTTCGCCTGGTTCCTGTGCTTTTACTTCCTGATGCTCACGTCGCGGAAATTTTACGAAACCGCGTACGGAGCCCTGATGCCCGAGTTGACGCTCGACTACGACGAGCGGACCCGGCTTTCCACTTATCGGCAGCTTTTCGGGACCGTGGGCGATGTGAGCGGCGCGTTGCTGCCGTTTGCGGCATCTTACCTTTTCGCGCGCGGCCTGGATTTTCGAATCACCGGGGGAGTATGCGCCCTGGTCACCGCGGGTGGCGCCGCGCTCGCATTCGTGGGGCTTCGCGAGCGCCCGGAATTTGCGCAGCTGGAGCGCTTCAAACTGGGCGAGGCGCTGCACTCCGCGTTTGCCAACCGCCCGTTTGTGATTTTGCTCGTCGCCACGACGCTCGCGATCATGGCGATAAATATTCCAACCGTGCTGCTGCGTTTCCTGGCCAAGTACTGGGCGCACGATGAAAACGCGGCGGCGCAGTGGCTGATCGCCTATTTCGCGGGCTCGATCCTCTCTTACCCGTTCTGGTTCCGCATCACGATTCAGATCGAAAAGAAGCCGGCGTTTGTGGTCGCGATCGCATGCAACGCGGTCGGCTCGCTGGTTATCCTCCTGCTCTCGCCCGGCAACAGACTCGCGATGCTTGCGCTCATGGTGTTCAGCGGATTTTCTGCAATTGGAATCTGGGTGACTCAGATGTCCGCTGCCGCCGACGTAATCGAGTGGGACGAGGAGCGCACTGGACGCCGCCAGGAGGGTGCGTACGGCGGGCTAACATCGATGGCGATGAAAATCGCGATCGCGGTCTCGATGGTGCTGGTCGGGCAGGTCATGGGATGGATCGGATACACTCCCGGCGCGAACAACCTGGCGCCCCAGGCGGTGCAGAACCTCAAGACGCTGTTTGCGATCGCGCCGGCCGCCATCTATGCCATCGGCGCGATCGTGTTCTCCGGCTATCCGATTACGCGCGAAAGCCATCGTCAGTTGCGCGAACGGCTGTCCGAACGCAGCACTGCGCCAAAATCGCTCGCATCGTAGCGACAAGGGTCCATCTCCCAGTGGAGGCCTTTGCATAACTGTCAGGCGAGCGATTTGATTGCCCCTCGCCCGCTCTTTGGCGGGAGAGAGCCTACCCTGAGGAGCGCCAGCGACGAACGGGTCACGCGTCGCGAGGGTTGCGATTTTTCTTACAACCCTCGTGACGCGCGGGTGAGGGTGCAGAGAAGCGTTGTACCACCGTGCGATCAGCACCCTCACCCTCCGATCGATTGGTGGACCAATCGATCGGCTTCCCTCTCCCGGCTTGCGCTCGCGACCAGGTCGCGAGCGCGGGCGAGGGGCGAAGAAGAGGGGACTCTTCCGCTGAAAGATCGAGCGTCTCTGAGAACGAAGGGAAGCGCCTGCTTAAGAGCGCCTATTTGATCTCCGGGATGAAGTCGGGGAAGTCTTTCGATGGCTTCATCTTCCAGGCTGGCTTGCGCTTTTGCAGGAACGCCGTCACGCCCTCGTGAGCATCGGGTTGCTTGCCGGTCCACTGGAATGCCTTGTGGTCCGCTGCTTCGGCTTTTCCCATTTCGTCTTCGCCGAGCAGTCCCCAGATCAGCCGCTTGGTAATGGCGACCGAAACCGGCGCGGTGTTCTGCGCAATGTCATTAGCCATCTCGCGGACTTTGTCCATGAACTCCGCATCGGGCCAGACGTGAGTGACGATTCCGAACTCGAGCGCCTCGCGCGCGCTAATAATTTTGCCCGTCATCAGCAACTCGTTCGCTCTCGCCAGGCCGATTTGCCGCGCCACCGTCCATAAGCTCAGCGCCTCGGGAATGACCCCGCGGCGGACGAATACGAATCCCATCCGCGCGCTCTCCGCGGCGACGCGGATGTCCCATTGCATCGGCAGCGTGATGCCGACGCCGACCGCCGGTCCGTTGATCGCGCCGATAACCGGCTTCTTCATGTTCCACGGTCTGATAGCTGGTCGGACCGGCGCTTCGCCGCGCTCGCGCCGTTTGTCGTAGTTGAAGGTATCGCCGCCCGTCGCCGACAAATCCGCGCCCGCACAGAACGCGCGCCCCGCTCCCGTCACCACCACGACGCGAACCTCGTCGTTGGCATCGAGATCGGCGAATGCCTGCGATAGTTCGGCACCCATCGCCGCGTTGTATGCGTTCATCTTTTCGGGACGGTTGAGAGTGATCGTCGCAACGCCATCCTTGAGGTCAACCAAAATCGCGGAATATGCCATGGGGTTCGCTCCTCTCCTGGACTTCGCCCTTTATAGCGCCGGCGAATGTGGAACGGAAAGCGACTATCTCGACAGGCTCAGGCTACTTGCTGAAATCGATCGGCTGGCTGCAGGCATCGCCGCCGGCGTTGTAGTCGTAGACCAGCCGGCCGCCGTAGTCCGCGCCCCTGGCGAGCACGGCACACATCGCAATGAGCCCGGCGACAAAGACCCAGCGGGCGCGCTCGGGCATCGGCCGCGCCAGCAGAGCCCACAGCGCCAGCACACCGGCCGCGATGCAGACGACGATCATCACGTGCTCATGATGCTCCAGCAGCGCATCGCGCACCGACGGCGCGACCATCACGCCGTCTTCGGCATACAAGCCCGATGCGGCCGAGATCGCCGCGCCGAGTGCCCCGAGCATGAGCATCCAGAACGCGGCCCACTTGAATGAATCGCTCTTCAGGGTCGCGGCAAGGAAATAGAGCAGCGCGGCGCCCGGCAGAAACGCGATCGGGAAGTGCACCAGCAGCGGATGGATATTCTGCAGGTGCTCCGCGCCCGGAAACAGCCTCTCGATCACGCGCTTACTTCACCGACTCGGTGGTGAGGAAATTTACTCCCCCCTTGCTATATTCCTTGCCGGTGACGGTGACTTGATCTTCCATCTTCGCAAACAGATCGTCGGAAAAAGGCTGGTTGTTGCTGGCCGGCAGCAGGACGTAGATTTTGTTGGTGCCGTTTTCGACCAGCGAAATCGGCGCGCCTTTCTTGGTGCACTCGACCGCGCACACCTTGTGACCCGGCCCCTTGGCGCCCATCGAGCTGTAGCAGAAGCTGTCCTCTAGCGTGCCGCTGACAGACTTGTCGGCCGGCTTGTCGGCGGCAACGAGCACGCCCGCAAGCCCCGCACAAAGGACCAACCCCAAACCTGCGATCACAAGTTTCTTCATCATTAGTCTCCGGAAAATCGATTGATGTATTCACCCGGACTGCGCACTGGCGCAGCCTCGATGCTATCTGCGCGCGGAGCGCGCCTCTACCGGCGAGTCGACATTGCTGCCGAACAGCTCGCGCCATCGCGCCCGCTTGCGTGCGTTGCGTGACCGCCCGCCCAGCCTCGCGAGATGGCGTTCGAGAACTTCCTTCAGCTCCTCGTTCAGGCGCTCGATTTCGATTTCCTCCGGCATCTTCGGGCGCGGCTGTCCGTCGGTCATCCCGCCGCGGCGGCGTCCGTAGAGCTGCTGAAGCCGGAGTTCCGCTTTCGCAAGCATCGCCTTGTACTTGTAATCGAGGCGCCCGAGGTCATCCGCGAGACTCGCCAGCGCGACGTAACGCCGGCGCATCCGCCACCATTCGAACAGCGTTACGACCATCACGCCGAACATCAGCAGCGCGACCACGGTCGTGGTCAATGCGGTCGCGTGCCACCAGGGAAGCAATCTCAGGCTCGAGGTTAGCGACTGATTGTCGGAAGTCAGGTCCTGGACTTTGTCGCGCAGACCGCTAAGTTCGCGTTCGTCGGCATCGGCCTTTTGCTCAGCGCTCTGAGCCTGGGCGCCGAGCGAGTTCACCTGGGCCTGGAGACCGTTGACCTGCGCGATAAAAGGATTCGGCACCTTGAGCTCGTCGCCGGCCATCAATTCGTCATCGGGATGCAAGCGGTTCATGCGCGCCAGCTCGTCCGCCGTCAGCCCGAACATCTGGGCGATAGAACCAATCGAGTCCCCGGGCCGGATGGTGTACGGAATCGTCGTGCGGGGACGCTGAGGCGGCTTCGGCGCGCCTTCCGCAGTCGTCGTCGATGGCGCCGCGGCCGAGGCCAGAGGCGCGACGACAACGCGCGGTGCGGGAGGCAGTGGAGCTTCCGGAGAACGCACTATCGATGAAGGAGGACTACCCGAAGGCGGAGCGTCGGTCTCGGAAAGATCGCTCGTCTGCGCAAGGCAGGGCAGTGCCGTAGCGATCGCGAACGCGACCGCCAAGGACAGCACAGACACTCTGGCGTTGAACACTCGCGGGGTCATCTGAGCAAACACCCGGTGGTCTCCGGTCAGCCTATTCTAATACATAGGTTAAGCAAATGCTGTTGCCGACTAATGATCGTCGATCAGGTTTCGGTCGGATGAATCGCGGCGTAAGCGGCTCCTACCACGCCTCCGGTCGGTCCGAGGGCCGCTCGGACGACTCGAGCTTCGGCGGCGACAGCCGAAAACGCGCGCGCCTTGACCTCGACATCCATCGTTCGTCGCATGAATTTAAGGGCACCGGCCACGCCACCGCCTAATACGACTAGTTCAGGATTGAAAATGTTAAGAAATGACGAAATCGCAATTCCGAGGTATCGCCCGGCGAGTTGAAACGTCTCCAAGGCGATCCTGTCACCAGCCGCGGCGGCGACAGTCAGCCTTCGAACGCTGAAATTTCCCTGCTGATCGAGGTAGCGCGCCGGCACGCGCCGCCCGAGCCGGCGCGCAATAATCTCGCGCATCCCCGAGGAGGACGCATACGTCTCCAGGCATCCGTGCGCGCCGCAATCGCAAAGCGCCCCATCGGGCTCCACGGTCACATGGCCCAACTCGCCCGCCATGCCGCTCAGCCCATGCACGATCTTTCCGCCGACGATGAGTCCGCCGCCGACCCCGGTTCCGAGCGTCAGCAGCACCACGTTGCGCCGCCCGCGAGCAGCGCCGCGCCAGAACTCGCCCAGTGCCCACGCGTTCGCATCGTTCTCGACCACGACGCGGCGGCCGAGTGCCGCCTCGAGTCGTTTCTTCAGCGGAAAGGCGCGCCAGGCGGCGACGTGCGGCGCAGCCATCACGGTGCCGGTGAACACATTCAACGGACCAGGCACGGCGATTCCAATTGCGCGCGGAGTGCCCCAGCCGCGACCGCGCGCATCGTGTTCAAGCGTACACACCTGGGCAGCGATATTCTCCGCCACTACCGATGCGGGAGAATCGGCATTCGAGGCGGCGTGCCGGAGCATCATCACTTTACCCTGTGGCGAAACCGCGGCGGTACGAATATTGGTGCCGCCCATGTCGAGACCGATGATGTAGCGCGATCTCACAGGCCGCCTTCGAATCTCATCACCGCAAGAAATTCGCGATTGCCCTTGGCGCCCTCGATCGGCGAATCGATCGATCCCGCGACCTGAAGGCCCAGTTCCGAGGCGAAGCTGAGTATTCCCTCGAGCGCGTTTTGCCGCAGCGCCTCGTCACGCACGATGCCGCCCTTGCCGACCTTTCCTTTCCCGACTTCGAACTGGGGTTTCACGAGCGCGATAATTTCTGCTTTTGGCGCGGCGAGCGCAAGTACCGCGGGCAGTACGAGCTTGAGCGAAATGAAGCTGGTATCGATCGTGATCAGATCGGGCCGATAAGGCAGACCTTCCGCGCGCACGAGGCGAATATTGGTGCGATCGAGCACAGTGACGCGCGCGTCGGTACGAATGCGATCCACGAGCTGGCCGTAGCCGACATCGAGCGCGACCACGTGCACGGCGCCGCGCTTCAGAAGGACATCGGTGAATCCGCCGGTCGATGCGCCAACATCGAGCGCGCGGCGGCCTTCGACTGCGACGCCGAAATGGTCGAGCGCCGCGACCAGCTTGTAGGCGCCGCGGCTTGCGTATTCGGGATCAGACCCGACAATGGCAATGACGGTTTCAGGCGAGACGCGAAGGTCGGGCTTGTCGGCAGGGCGCGAATTCACGCGCACCCGCCCCGCCATGACGAGGCGGCGCGCCGTTTCGCGGCTTTCAGCGAGTCCGCGCCGCGCCATTTCGGCATCGAGCCGCGAGCGCATCAGCGCCGGTCCTCGCGCGCGATCCGCGCGCGGCGATCAAAATGGATCGTCGTCCTGGTCTCTGTTCGAGCGGGGCTTCGCACCCAATTCGTCGTCGAGCGATGAAGTCTCGAGCCGCCCTTCGGTATCGCGCGTCAACAGCTCGACCTTGCGTTCGACTTCATCGAGCTTCTGGTTGAGGGATTTCACAAGCGCCACGCCGCGCTCGAAGGCGCCGATGGATTCCTCCAGCGTCAGCTCGCCGGAATCGATTTGATTCACGATCGCTTCGAGGTCTTTCACTTCGTCTTCGAACTTTCTGCCTTTGGGCGCCATCGCAGTCCTTACGTCTCGCGCGCCGTGGTGCGGGCGCGCAGTCTCCCCTTCATCAGCCTAATCTGAAGCTCGTCACCAATTCCAACCGTGGACGCATCGACGATAACCCGCGAATCACGCGCGTCGGTCACCACGGCGTAGCCGCGTTCGAGCACGCGCAGCGGCGAGAGCGAATCGAGCCGCGCCGCCAGCTCGGCGAGCCGATGGCGCCGGCTCACGCCGCTCGAAGCGGCTCCGGCACGAAGCCGATTACCGAGCTGGGACACTTCGGTCGATCGCTCGCGTGCGCGCATTCCAACCTTACGCGCCATCGAGAGCGCGAGCCGGGCGACGCGATGGCGCAGTTCGCGGACCTCGGCGTCGGGCGCGCGCAGCCGCAGCGTCAACTCGCGCATCAGGCGGCGCGCCGCTGCGGTTCGCTCCAGAAGCGCTTCGCGCAGGGCCTCCTGAAGATCGGAAATGTCCTGGCGGGCGCGCCGGACTACGGCTGCGGGATGTTTGAGGCGCGAGGCGAGATCATCGATCGTCTCGCGCCACGCTGACAGTTCCCGGTCCATTCCCGCCGCCAAAGCGGCGCCGGACGCGGCAATCTGCTCGCGTAGCTCCGCCATACTCGGTACAACCATCTGCGCCGCCGCCGTCGGCGTAGGTGCGCGAACGTCGGCGACGAAGTCGGCAATCGTGTAATCGATTTCGTGACCAACGGCAGAAATTATCGGAATCGCGGACTGGAAAATCGCCCGCGCAACAGTCTCTTCGTTGAACGCCCACAGGTCTTCGAGTGAGCCGCCGCCGCGCCCGACGATAATCACGTCGGCGCGCCCATCTTCGTTCAGGTCCGCTATCGCCTCGGCGATTTCATATGCGGCGCCATCGCCTTGCACGCGTGCGGGGCGAACGATCAGATGGACGTTGGGAAAGCGATCGAGCATCACGCGGACGATGTCCCTGAGACCAGCCCCCGCGCGCGCCGTGACGACGCCAACCGTGCGCGGCAGAAACGGAATGGCTCGCTTCCGCGCTCGATCGAACAGCCCTTCGGCCGCGAGCCGTTTTTTGAGCTGCTCGAAGGCGATCTGTAGCGCGCCGATTCCGCGCGCTTCTATTTCATCGGCGACCACCTGGAGCGCGCCTCGCGCTTCGAACACGTTCACGCGCCCATGCACCATCAGCGCCATGCCGTCTTCGACCCGGAAACCCAGCCGCTGATAGTCGCTGCGGAACATCACGACGCTTATAGCGCTGCGATCGTCTTTGAGCGTGAAATAAAAATGGCCGGAGGCTGGCACGCGCGCATTGGAAACTTCGCCTGCGACCCAAAATTCGTCGAGATTGGTTTCCAGCGTCTCGCTGACTATCCGGACGAGCCGTGTGACGCTGAGCGCTTCAACCGCCGCCGCGCCAAACTTGATGACGAGTTGCTCGTCCATGGCTATGCAACTTACCACAAGTAGTGCCATAGCGAACGAACGTTGATCCGGGATTCCTCGACTCCGCAGACTCCGCTCGGAATGACAAAGTACGAGACTCTTCCGTCATTCGGAGCGGAGTCTGCTCCGAGCGGAAGCGTCACGAGAGAAACAGGGAAAGGCGCAACAAAAAGGCCTTCTCCCTCGTCGCGGAAGAGCGTGTCCTGAGCGGAGTCGAAGGATGGCGCGCTGCGCGCCGGATGAGGGGGTCTATCGAACAAGAATGACTGCGCTGCTCCCTGAGTAGCGGCGGGCGGCCGCTCGCTCCAGCGGGTAATGGAACACAACGCAGAAGCCTGTGCCACCAAGACCAAAGTGGCACAGGCTTCCAGCCTGTGTCAGGCGGGCGAGACGCCGTCCCTACTCGTCGGAGGGGTTATCGCGGCGCGCGAGCAGCTTTTCGACCACGCCAATGCCGAGCGGCTCCTTGAAACGCATCGTGCCGAGAGATGGAACGTCCGTCAGTCGCGCGAGCGAAGCGGAGTTGGTAAGAGCGGCGGGCGTGACGGCGGGCTCGACGTCGTTGAGAATCCATCCCGCCATGCGCAGGCCCTTAATCGCAGCGTAGCGAAAGGTGAGCATCGCCGCATTGAGACATCCGAGGCGGTTGGCGATCACGACGATGAGCTCCAAGCCCAAGGCGACCGCGAGATCGGCGAAATCGGCCTGCCAGGTTAGCGGAACGGCGAGGCCGCGGGCGCCTTCGACGAGCACGATGTCGCTGGCTGCGGAAATTTGCTCAAAACAGCCTGCTATTCGGCCCAGGTCCGGGGGCGGGAGAGAATCCGTTTCCGCCGCGGCCGCGGGTGCGAGCGGCGCGCGGTAGCGATAGGGACAGATCAATTCGAGCGGCAGCGAGCATCCGGAAGCGAGCGCCAGCGCGCGCGCATCGGCGGGATCGAGGGCGCCATCGCGTTCCTCGCATCCGGTCTCCGCGGGTTTCATCACGCCGACTCGCAGGCCCCGCGCGCGAAACGCAAACCCCAGCGCGCATCCCACCGTGCTCTTGCCCACACCCGCATCGGTGCCCGTGATTAGAAAATTCAGGCTCATCGCTCAATCATCCGCCGCCCGGCCACGGTCACCTATCGTTCGTGCGCGCTCTCGATGACGCGGAGATGGCGCCGGAGCGTAGCACGCTCGAGCCTCTCAAGTTCACGCGCAGACTCGGAATCCAAAAAACTCATGGAGACAATCCTTAAACGAGGCGTGCGAACGGAAATGGTTAGCAGATCGCACGGAGCGAAACCGGCAGCGAGTGACAATTTTCAGGCGGCGCGGGTAATTTCGCATGCGATACTTGAAGCTGTAGTATTCGTCCGCGCAGCCGGAACCCACGCCGAGAGGAGAAACCCATGAGCGATGAGAGCGCCGCTAAAAAGTGGGAACTCGTGCGAATAACGTCACAAGCACGACCATGGCCCGGTGCTGAACATCAATTTGACACATGAAAAATCGCTCACCACAGGAGCAAGGATCGCCGACCGGTTTGCCGAAACCATCGGAAGCTGGCAGTTCATCATCATCCAGTCGCTAATCCTGGTCGCATGGCTCGTCTTGAACATCACCGCATACGCCCGACACTGGGATCCGTATCCGTTCATTCTCCTGAACCTGGCACTCAGCTTTCAAGCTGCCTGCGCTGCGCCAATCATCATGATGTCGCAGAACCGGCTGTCGGACAAAGATCGCTTGATGGCTGAGCACGATTACCAAATCAACCTGAAGGCCGAGCAGGAGGTCAAAGCGATCATGCAGCACCTTGAGCAGCAGGACGAGGTGATGATCGAGATCCTCCGGCGAATCGAATCTCAGCACGGGGCGTTGCTCGCTCATGGCCCGCTCCCAGCGTCGAGTTGATAGAATCAAACGAGGTCAGGACGGATCGTGGAGGTCATGGCGATGGTCCAAATCGGCAATCATCTGAAGATGAACATTCCCTTCGAACTTCGCGAGCGCACGCGCGACTTCTACGCCGGCCTGCTCAAGTGCAAGCCAATGGCGAGTCCGAACGCCAACCTCGATCTCTACGAATTCGACGCCGGTTTCGTTCTGGGCTTGTTCTTCGGCGCCGCCCCCGAATCGCTTTCAGAGGCAGAGCATCTGCGGGCCACGTGGATGGAACTGAAAGTCGACGACACCGCGGCGTGGAAGGCACGGTTGCTGGCGTTCGGCGTCCGCGAAGTGGAGTATCCAGATGCCACGCGCTTTTTCTTCCAGGCGCCAGGCGGCCAGGTCTTCAGGCTCGCGCCACTCGACGGCGGCATTTGAGGCGGAGATCGCGGATTCGCGGACCGCATCGCTTTCTGCGGCGAGGCGAGTTGCGGCTGATCCGGGGTTCCTCGACTCCACAAAAAACGCTCCGCTCGGAATGACGAAAGAACGCTTTGGTGCCATTCCGAGTGGAGTCTGCGGAGCCGAGGAATCCCGGATCAGCGATGTTCGTCTTGCCACCGGCGCGTGAAGAGCCAGCGACTCATCATTAATCTACAGTCTCACCGTCAATCGCATCCAAACGCATGAAAAACAAACGCGCCGGCCTCGAAGAGGCCGGCGCGCGCTGAAATCCGTCAGCGATTTTCGATGCCGCTATTGCTGAGTGTCAACCGCGGCGCTCTGCTGAATATCGCCCTTGGCGAGTTGAAGCTTGAACGAATTCCAATGCTTCAGAATGTCGATCGCCTTATCGAGCTGGAGATCCGGCTCTTCTGCGGGCTTCTGCGCCTTGGCCGATTTATCCGCGGGCTTGGCGGCCGGACCCGCATTCGATTGGGGTGCGGGAGCTGCCGAAGTTCCGTTGTCCTTCGGGTTCTGCCCGTTCTGGAAATGATGCGGCAGATCGCTTTCGTGAATCTCGGGGTTCTCGTCGACCTCGGCGCCCGGAATCTCGAGCGATGCCAAAGTCGGTTTGGGCGGCTCGACGTCGATGTCAGGCGTAATGCCGACCGCCTGAATGGAACGTCCATTGGGAGTGAAGTAGCGCGCGGTCGTCAGGCGCAGCGCCGAGTGATCATCGAGCGGAAGAATCGTCTGCACCGAGCCCTTGCCAAAGGTCTGGGTGCCGATAACCACCGCGCGACGCTGGTCCTGCAACGCTCCGGCGACGATTTCGCTCGCGCTCGCCGTGCCGCCATTCACCAGCACCACCATCGGATAGTCTTCGAAGCCACTCTTCTTGTGGGAAAAGAATTTCTGTTCCTGGTTTTCCTGGCGGCCCTGCGTGTACACGATCATGCCGCCGTCGAGAAACGCGTCCGACACCTTGACCGCCTGCTGCAGTAGACCACCAGGATCGTCGCGGAGATCGAGCACCAGGCCCTTGATGTGGCCGTGGTTCTCCTTTTCGAAATCGTCGAGCGCCTTCTGGACCGCTTCGTCCGTGTTTTCCTGGAAAGTACTGATCCGGATGTAGTCGAAACCGTCGGCGATGGCCTTGGCCTTGACCGAAGGAATTTTGATGACGTCGCGCGCGATCGAGACCGTGAAAAGTTCGGGTATGTTCTGGCGATGGATGGTCAGCTTGATCTTCGAGCCGCTGGGACCACGCATCCGCTTGACTGCTTCGGTCAGAGTCATGTCCTTGGTGAAGTCGTTGTCGATCTTAATGATCTGATCGCCTGACTTGATGCCGGCGCGATAAGCGGGGGTGTCGTCGATCGGCGACATCACGGTCAGGATGCCGTTCTTGATGGTGATTTCGATTCCAAGGCCGCCGAAGCTGCCGCGCGTCTCGACCTCAAGGTCGCGGTAGAGTTCCGGCGTCAAGTACGCGCTGTGCGGGTCGAGCGATGCGAGCATGCCGGTAATGGCGCCATCGATGAGACGCTTGGTCGTGACCGGCTCGACGTAGTTCTTCTGCACGATCGCGAGTACGTTCGCGAAGGTATCAAGCTCCTGGTACGTGTCATTTGACAGCGCCTGAGCGCGCCGCACAGCGACCGATCCCAGTCCCAGGAAAGAAGCGATCATGAAGATCGCCAATGTTATTGCCCAACGATTTCGCTTGATTAACGACATGCGACACCGGCCATTTCGGAGTTCCTCAATTTAAATAGTTCTTTAATTTAAGCAGATGCGGACTCGCGATGCACAGGGGTTTTTTCCGCCTAATCGGTCAGCTTGATTTCGCATCCAGGAGTTGTTGCAGGGCGTCCTTGACGTCGGGACGGGACCAATCGAAGGCGCCCATATGATGCGCCGCGATTCTGCCCTGGCGGTCGATTATGAAAGTCTCCGGCACGCCGCTCACGTCGTAGGATTCGCCGACTTCGTTTTCCGGATCGAGCAGGATAGTGAAGTGATAGCCGTTTTTCTCGACGTAAGGCGCGACGACCAGGCGACCCTTGGTGTCCTGACTGACAGCCAGCATCACGAAGTCACGGTTAGCCTTGAACTCGTCGTACAGCGTCTCCATCGAGGGCATTTCTTCGCGGCAGGGACCGCACCAGGTTGCCCATACGTTAAGAAAAATAACCTTGCCGCGTAGCTGATCGAGCGAAACCGTGGTGCCTCCGAGCGATTCCAGCTTGAAATTAGCCGCCTTGTTGCCCGCCGCAACGGAAGGCTCTTCCTGCTCTTCGTGCGTAGTCTGCGTGCCGGTGTGCGCTGTCTCACGCAGGTGCCCCTCGACCAGCAGCATCGCGATTCCAACAAATGCGATGAACCCAGCGGCCGCGTAGATCAGCTTGTTCTTCGAGTCCATCGAGGTCAGGTCAGGCGCGCAGCGCCTCCTTGCCGGGAACGGCTTCGCGTTTGTCTCCGGAGAAGTACCAGGCCGAGGAGCCGAAGATGATCATGCCGATTCCGACCAGTTGCGCTTCGCTAAGTCCTGCAAACACACGCGGGTTTATCCGGATGAACTCGACCAGAATGCGCGCGGCTCCCGCAAGGATCAGATAGAGGTAGAAAAGGCGCCCGTCGGCCCATCCTCTGCCGCGCAATCTCCACAACACCAGAAACACCCCGGTGTAGAGGAGGGTCTCGTAAATGGGCGCCGGATGCACTCGGACACCGGGGAAGAAGCCGGACACTAGCTGCCCGTGCGAGTCGAGCTTGAGCACGGTCTCGGAGTTCCATCCGACGATCGCCCGCGGATAGGCCATCGCCCACGGCAGGGTCGAGGGCAGGCCCCAATCACCGTCGCCCGAAAGCTGGCATCCGATCCGCCCAAGCGCCTGCCCGATAGCGAGGGCCGGAGCGCACATGTCGATGGTCTTCAGGAACCCGATTTTATAGTAGCGGGAGACCAGGTAGGTGCCGAGAATTCCGCCGAACATGCCGCCATACCAGACGAAGCCCGAACCCGAGAAGATCATCGACTTCGGGTCCGCCCAATACGCCGAAAAATTGTTGAAGATGTCGAGAAGGCGCGAGGCGGAAATGCCGATGATCGCGCCCCAGACTACGATCGACGAGGCGTATTCGGTCGTGATTCCACGGCTGCGGCATTGGAGCGTGATGACGTAGTCGGCGGCCAGGAAGCCGATCGCCATCATCATGCCATAGCTGTAGACCGCCAGTGGGCCTATGTGGAAAAGAACCGGAATCATCGACCGATGACCCTATAGTAAGCTTGCTGGCAGGTCGAACGGAACACTTTAATGGCGGCTTTGCGGCTTGCGACGGCTCCCGGCTATCAATATAGGACGCAATCGTGAGGGCAATTCTTCAACGCGTAAGCCGCGGCGAGGTCACAGTCGAAGGCCGCGTGATCGGAGAAGTCGGGCCGGGCTTCGTGGTCCTGCTGGGCGTCGCGCGGGACGATACTGACGCCGATGCGGCCTTTATCGCCGATCGGACCCTGGGAATGCGGGTCTTTGCGGACTCCACGGGCAAGATGAATCTGGCGCTCGGCGCGGTCAGCGGCGAGATGCTGGTGGTCTCGCAATTCACGCTGCTGGCGGACACCGAGTCGGGCCGGCGGCCATCATTCATCCATGCGGCGGCGCCCCCGGAGGCTCGCCGGCTGTACGAGCACTTTGTCTCGCTCGTTCGGGAGCGCGGTGTTAAGGTTGAGACGGGTGAGTTCGGCGCCACGATGGAAGTGGAACTGGTGAACGACGGGCCGGTCACGATCATCCTGGACAGCCGCAACCGGAAGTAGACGATGCCACGCGCAGGGTTTTACGCGGTCGAGTCGGGAAAGATTTCGTTTCGACGCGACGGCAACTGGTACACCGACGAAGAGCGAATCGACAACCCGCGAATCGCCCTGCTCTTCAGCAAATCGATCCGGCAAAATCCCGACGGCTCATATGACCTCAAGGTCGGCGATGAACGCGCATCGATCGAGGTCGAAGACACGCCCTACGTCGTCCGCACGCTCGAAGACGACGAATTGGGCGGCTTCATGATGGTGCTGAACGACGACGAGCGCGAACCGCTCGATGCCGCAGCGCTGGAAGTCGGCCCCGACAACGCGCTCTATGCCCGGGTCAAAGGCCGCAAGCATCGTGCGCGCTTTCTCCGCAATGCCTACTACCATCTGACCGATCGGCTCGAAGCCGACGATGCGGGCCGTTTCTTCTTGAACCTGCGCGGCGCGCGGCACCCGATCGGAACGGATCAGAGCGCACCGCGCTGAAGACCGCATCGAGCATCATCGAGCCCGCCTTTCACATCGTGCTGGTGCGACCCGAAATTCCGCAGAACACGGGATCGATCGCGCGGCTTGCCGCGGCCACGAAGACTCGGCTCCATCTGGTCGGCCCGCTGGGGTTCTCGCTCGAAGATCGATACTTGAAACGCGCGGGCCTGGATTACTGGCCGCTGGTGGATTTGCGAACATACTCCGGATGGGAGGAGTTTGCCGCGGCCCATTGCGAAATTTCCGCCAAGTGTTTTTCCGCGCGCGCAAAGCCGAGCTATTTGGCGGGCGGATACGCGCGTGGCGACTATCTTGTCTTCGGCAGCGAGACGAAAGGACTCGGGCGAGAGTTTCTGTCCGAGCGCAAAGACCGGACTTTTCAGATACCAATCTTCGAGAAGGGCGTGCGAAGCCTGAACCTGGCCAATGCAGTGTCGATCGTGTTGTACGAGGCGCTGCGCCAGACGGAGCTCATCCAGCCTTAGCGACCATTCTTGAAAATGGTGGCGCCGAAAAAAAACGCACGTCGATCGACGGTGTCGATTTTCAGAAAATGAGTGCTGACTCTCTAAGGCAGCGGCGAACCGAACTTCGCTGATCCGGGATTCCTCCTAAGAAACAGCACAGTCATTTTTAAAAGGTAAACTCCCTCATCCGGCGCGCAGCGCGCCCTCCACTCGACTTCGGGCAGGACAGGCTCTTCTCTTTTTCTATTGGGAGAGCATTGCAAAAACAAAGGAGCGCTTCGCGAACGGGGTACCGGGTTCGCTTGCGCGAACCTGTCCGAGATCCTTCGACTTCGTTCGCGTTGCTCACTTCGCTCAGGAAGACACCAAGCGCATCAGGCGCCGTTCGGCAGTTTTGCAAAGGTCTCCCAACAGGGAGAAGGCCTTTTCGTCAGGACTCACATGTTTTCTTCTTTATGCGCCGGGACCCGGGTTCCGTACCCCGCTCAACAAAAACTTTCGGAATGA